>WBZP01000103.1_pt2 | contig 116058 bp, 106 predicted proteins | sample 5204301 | NCBI WGS metagenome assembly WBZP01 (sample SAMN12412401, study PRJNA552823) | activated sludge metagenome | isolation source: activated sludge from nitrification reactor of wastewater treatment plant... | place: USA: Pennsylvania | collected 2017 | reverse complement strand
CAACCCTCCTGGGCCCGGCGGGTGCGCAGCAGCGGGTTGAGCGCCTCGTTGACGCTCTCGCCCACCAGCGTCATGCCGAGCACCACCAGCACGATGGCCGCGCCGGGGAACACCGCGGTCCACCAGATGCCGTTGGAGACGTCGGACAGCGCCTTGTTGAGGTCGTAGCCCCATTCGGCGGCCTTGGTCGGTTCGATGCCGAAGCCCAGGAACCCCAGCCCGGCCAGCGTGAGGATGGCTTCCGCGCCGTTGAGGGTGATGATGACGGGCAGGCTCGAGGTCACGTTGGACAGGATGTGGCGGAACAGTATTCGGGTGGTGCTGGCCCCGGTGACCCGGGCGGCGTCGACGAACGGCTCGGCCTTGATCGCGACCGTCGCGTTGCGCACCACCCGGAAGTACTGCGGGACGAACACCGCCATGATGGCCACCGCCGCCGACAGGATGCCGCCGAGCGTGCCGGACTGGCCGGCGGCCACCACCACCGACACCACGATGGCCAGCAACAGCGACGGCATCGCGTACAGCGCGTCCATCACCAGCACCAGGATGCGGTCCAGCCAGCCGGACAGATAGCCGGACACCAGACCCAGCACCACGCCGACCACCAGCGAAATGGCAAGGGACAGCACGATGACCATCAGCGCGGTGCGGGCGCCGTAGATCACCCGGGAGTAGACGTCCTCGCCGCGCACCGAGGTGCCGAACCAGTGTTGCGCCGACGGTGCCTGCTGCCGCACGAAATCGACGCCGTCCGCGCTGGTCTGGGCGAACCCGTACCGCGCCAGCAGCGGCGCGAACAGCGCCACCAGAATGAATCCGGCGACCAGCAGCAGCCCGGCGATCAGGGTGGCGCGCTGCAGTCCGTGCGTCGACCGCAGCAGCCCCACGCCCGGGAACGCGCGGCGTTTCGGGGTCCCGACGGTCACGGTTTCCACTCCGGCTGCCTGTGTCATGTCAGAACCGCACCCTCGGATCGATGAGCGCCACCGCGAGGTCGATGAGGAAACTCATCACCGCCACGATGATCGCGATCAGGGTGACGATGCCCTGGACGGCCACGAAGTCGCGGGCCGAAAGGTAGTGCGCGAGCTGTAATCCCAGTCCGTTCCATTCGAACGTGGTCTCGGTGAGCACCGCCCCGCCCAGCAGCATCGCGATCTGCATGCCCATCACGGTGATGACGGGCACCAGCGCGTTGCGGAACGCGTGCCGGCGCACGACCACGGATTCGGGCAGTCCGCGGGCCCGCGCGGCGTCGATGTACCCGGCGCGCAGGGTCTGCAGCATGTTGACGCGCACCAATCGCAGGAACACCCCGGCGGTCAGCAACCCGAGGGCCAGCGCGGGCAGCACCGCATGCTTCAGCACGTCGACGATGTAGGTGGAGTCACCGTAGAGGATGGCGTCGATGATCGCGATGTGTGTCTGGGGGTGCACCGCCGAGAGCGCGATCTCGGTGGAGGCGTTGGACCGGCCCGAGGCCGGCAGCCAGCCCAGCTTGACCGAGAACAGCAGTTTGAGCAGCATGCCGACGAAGAACACCGGCGCCGCGTAGAACAACACGGCCAGCAGCCGCAGCAGCACGTCGGACACCCGGTCGCGGTGCGTTGCGGCAAAGAGCCCCAAGGGAATTCCGAGTGTCAGCGCCACCAGCAGCGACCAGAACGCCAGCTCGAGGGTGGCCGCGCCGTTGACCACCAGGATGTCGGTGATCGGCCGTTTGTCGGTCAGCGTGGTGCCGAAATCACCACGGAACAACCCCGACAGGTAGTCCCAGTACTGCGACAGCAGCGGCCGGTCGAAGCCGGCGGCGGCCTTGCGTTCAGCGATCTGCGCCGGGGTCAGCCGGCCGCCCGCGGCGGCGGTGATCGGGTCCCCGATGCCGCGCATCAGGAAGAACACCAGGGTCACCAGGAACCATGCGGTCGGGATGATCAGCAGCGCGCGCACCCCCAGATACCGGGCCAGCGCACCGTAGCGTGACCGCCCGGCCCGGCGGACCGACTCGGGTGCGGCGGTGGGTCCCGTCTCGACCGTGACCGTCATGAGTTCTTCCGCAGCGGGGTGAACTGGAACTTGAACGACTTGTCCAGCAGTATGCCGTCAATGTTCTTGTCCGCCACCGCAATCTGCTTTCCGGTCAGCAGCGGCAGCGTCGAGATGTGGTTGCGGGCCAGCTCGTCCTGGATCCGGCCGATCAGCGCGGTGCGGTTGGCCGGATCCGGCTCGGTGGCCTCGGCGGTGATCAGCCGTGCGATCTGCGGGTCGTCGAAGTGGTTGGCGATGAAGTTGTCCGGGGTGAAGAACGGCGTCAAATAGTTGTCGGCGTCGGGAAAGTCGGGGAACCAACCCAACTGGTACACCGGGTAGGCGTCCTTGACCCGTTCGGCGGTGTAGGTGACCCATTCGGTGGACTGCAGGTTGACCTCGAAGAGCCCGGTCCGGTCGAGCTGGTTCTTCAGCGCGGCGTACTCCTCCGACGACGACACCCCGTAGTGGTCGGGGTTGTACTGGAGGTTCAGGGTGACGGGCAGCGGCACGCCGGCCCCGGCGAGGAACTGCCGGGCCATGGCGACGTCGGGCCGGTCGCCGTAGACGTTCTTGAACGCCTCGTTGGCACCGGAGATACTCTGCGGCACAACCGAATACGCGGGAGCGTAGGTGCCCTTGTAGACATCGCGGGACAACGCGTCCCGGTCGACCACCGCCGCGATCGCCTTGCGTACCGCCAGCTTCTGCTCGGGGGTGGCGCCGGGCATGGTGTTCATGTTGAACACCAGGTAGCGCAGTTCGCCACCCGGCCCCTCGTGGACCACCAGTCGGGGGTTGCGGCGCAGCCCTTCGACATCGGTGGGTGACAAGCTGCGCCAGGCGATGTCGATGGCCCGGTTCTCGATGTCGATCTTCAGGTTGTCGCTGCTGGCGTAGTACTTCAGGCCCACCAGTTCGGTCTTCGGGGTGCCCAGCAGACCGCGGTACCCGGGATTGGCCTTCAGCCCGATGAGTTCGTTCTTGCGGTAGGTGGTCATCGAGAAAGGACCGGCAAAGGGCTCCGCTTCGGCGATCGCGTTGTCGTCGAGCAGTCGGTCGGCCGGGAACACCTCCTCGTCGATGATCGGTCCGGCGTTGGTCGCCAGGACCTGCGGGAAGGTCTGGTCGTTGGGGAGTTTCAGCGCGAAATCCACCGTGAGCCGGTCCGGAGTCGAAATGCTGTCGAGGTTGGCCAGTAGTGACTGCGGCCCGTTCGGATCGTCGATCACGCGTTCCCGGTCGAAGGAGAACTTCACGTCCGACGACGTCAGGTCATGCCCGTTGGCGAATTTCAGGTCCGGTTTGAGCGTGCAGGTGTAGGTGGTCGGTGCGCTGAACCGGCAGTGTTCGGCGGCGTCGGGTTGCAGCGCGCCGGTGCCGGGAACGAAGTTCATCAGGAACGGATACACCTGGTTCATCACCTGGAACGAGCCGTTGTCGTAGGAGCCCGCCGGATCCATCGTCGACACCTTGTCGGTGGTTCCCACGGTCAGGTACGCGCCGCTGACGGCGTCGTGGGGCCGGCCCAACCCGCAGCCCGCGACGGCCGCTGCCAGGAGGACCGTGAGCGCTAGGGGCGCCGCAGCGCCGAGGCGTTGTCGTTTTCCGATTGCACAACGCTAGCCGGGCCCGCGCCCGCACGCGCGGCATTGGCGAGCATGTGTTCGATGACGTTCTTGCCCAAGGCGGTTTCGCTGGGTAGTTCGATCGGATACTCGCCGTCGAAGCAGGCGCAGCACAGCCGGGAGGCCGGCTGCTCGGTGGCGGCGACCATGCCCTCCAGCGAGATGTAGCCGAGCGTGTCGGCGCCGATCGCGTGCCGCACGGCGTCGAGCATCTCGCCCTGCGAGCCGTCGGCGTTGGCGGCGTTGGCGATCAGTTCGGCCGGGGAGGCGAAGTCGATGCCGTAGAAGCACGGCCAGCGCACCGGCGGGGAGGCGATGCGCACGTGCACCTCGACCGCGCCGGCCTCGCGCAGCATCCGGATCAGTGCGCGCTGGGTGTTGCCCCGCACGATCGAGTCGTCGACGACGATCAGGCGCTTGCCGCGGATCATTTCGCGTAACGGGTTGAGCTTGAGGCGGATACCCAGTTGCCGGATCGTCTGCGACGGCTGGATGAACGTCCGGCCGACGTAGGCGTTCTTCATCAGGCCCTGGCCGAACGGGATACCGGATTCCTGCGCGTAGCCGACGGCGGCCGGCGTTCCCGACTCCGGCACACCGATCACCAGGTCGGCGTCAATCGGCATCTCGCGGGCCAGACGGCGCCCGATGTCGACCCGGGTGGAGTGCACCGACCGGCCCACCAGGGTGCTGTCGGGCCGGGCCAGGTAGACGTACTCGAAGACGCAGCCCTTGGGGGTGGGGTTGGCGAAGCGGCTGGAGCGCACGCCGTCGGCGTCGATGGCCAGCAGTTCACCGGGTTCGATGTCGCGGACGAACGAGGCGCCGACGATGTCGAGGGCCGCCGTCTCCGAGGCGACCACCCAGCCGCGGTCCAGCCGGCCCAGTGACAGCGGTCGCACCCCGTGCGGATCGCGGGCCGCATACAGCGTGTTCTCGTCCATGAACGTCAGGCAGAACGCGCCGCGCACCGTCGGCAGCAGCTCTAGGGCCGCCTGCTCGAGGCTGGAGTCCGCGGCGCCGTGGGCGAGCAGTGCGCCCAGGATGTCGGAGTCGGTGGTCGCCGCGGGCGCGCCGCGCATGTCGATCAGCCCGGCGTCGCGCGCGCGGGCGGCCAGCTCGGTGGTGTTGACCAGGTTGCCGTTGTGGCCGAGTGCGACGCCGGTTCCGGCGGTGGTGTTGCGGAACACCGGTTGCGCGTTCTCCCAAGTGGTGGAGCCCGTGGTGGAGTAACGGCAGTGCCCGACGGCGACATGCCCGGCCATGGCGGCCAGGGTCTGTTCGTCGAACACCTGGCTGACCAGACCGAGATCCTTGAACACCAGCACCTGCGAGCCGTCGGCGACGGCGATGCCGGCCGCTTCCTGACCGCGGTGCTGCAGTGCGTAGAGGCCGTAATAGGTGAGTTTGGCGACGTCCTCGCCGGGTGCCCAGACCCCGAACACGCCACATTCTTCGCGAGGGGAATTCTCGAGGTCGATCGGCTCGGTCGTCACGATATGGGCTGCTCCCTCGCGGGTTCGGGTGACCGACTGAGTCTACGGCCAGTTCTCGCCCGGTACAGCCCCCGAAACGCGATTCCCCGTGGCCGGTCGCGCCGACGGTGCGCAAAATCACACCCGCGGCGCCGTTTCGAGCGATTTCGGCGCGTTTACCTGCGCCTGCCGCCGGTAAACGCGCCGAATTCACGGCAGCGCGACGAGGGGTAGCCAGGCGGCGATCTCGCCGGCCCGCGCGCCGGACACCCGCAGGGAGCCGTCCGCGGTCGCGTCGCCCACCGACACCAATCCGGTCACCAGCCGCAACCACGTCCGCGGATCCGTCTCCACGACGTTGGGTGGGGTGCCACGGGTGTGCCGCGGCCCGGCGATGCACTGCACGGCCACGAACGGGGGCACCCGCACCTCGACGGACGCACCCGGGGCCGCCGCGGCCAGGCTGTGGGCGGTGAGCCGGACGGCCGCGGCGATCTCCGTTCTCGGCGGCTTCCCGGCCAGCCCGTCCAGCCACGGTTTGAGGACCTGCACGGCGGCACGGGTCTGCGCGGGATCAGCTGTGCGGCGCGCGGCCATGCCCCACCTTCTCACGGGGTCCGGAGCGCTTGCGCTGCACCGCCATTGCCGCGACTGCGCCGGCCTCGTTGACGGCCAGGTGCGCCAGCACCGGGGCGATCACGCTGCCCGACCGCGCGGCGAGACGGCCGAATGCCCAGCCCGCGGCGGCAGTCGCCAGCACGGTCCCGACGACGGGCTCTCCGTTGCCGCGGGCGTCGACGATGTGCGAGAGCCCAAAGGCCCCGGCCTGCAACAGGTTTCCCCCAACCGGACCGAACGCGTCGACCGCCACTGCGCGCAACGCGCCGCGGTACATGGTCTCCTCGGACCACACGGTGCCCACCGGGATGTCGACGGTCAGCCACTTCCAGCCCGGTGTCGGCACCACCCGGTCTCGCATCCCGTCGCGCACCGCCGGTATGGCGGTGGCGGCCGTCACCCCCAGCGTGACGACGGCCGCGGCGGCGCCGCCGAACCGCAGCCCCGCCCGGGCCGGTGCTCCGCGCAACCCGAGGGGTACGCGGGCGGCCAGCGCCAGGGCGGTGCCCAGCGTCGCCTGCACCGCGGGGTGCCGCCGGGCGGCAACCGGCAGGCCCGCGGTGACGCTGTAGGCGACCAGCGCGCCGGCCAGGGCCGTCGCGGCAGGCCTGCTGCGGGTGGCCCGCCTCATGAACGCGCGCTCAACTCGGTGGGCCGTCCTCGTCGATCGTCTCGTCCAGCGCCGCCCGCACCCGCTCGGTGTCGGCGTCGGTCCAGCCGTCCGGCGGGGCGACGGCCGCCCAACCGTCGAGGATGTACGTGCCGTAGTTGTGCCCGTGTCCGCCCGGCATGTCGGCGGCCTTCATCACGTCGACACCCACCTGGGAGAACGTGACGAACGGGTACCACCGCATGGCCGGGCTGCGGTCCCGCCCGGGTGGTTCCGACAACCAATCCGGCCGGGAGAACAGCAGATCCGACGACCACCACACGATGGGGTCCGAGGGGTGCTGGAGGAACAGCACTCGCGTGCCCGGCCAGGGTGCGGCGGTGTCGTGCCTGATCTGCGCGGTGCTGCCCGCCTCCGAGAACCGCACGGTGCGCCCGTCGTCGTAGCGCGGTTCCACCTCGGTGCTGCCGGGGTCGCGCCGCTGAATCAGCGCCCGCCACAACGTACTTGCGTTGGGCGGCCCCACCCACAGGACCGAATCGAACCCCATGCGGGAGATGGCCGGCAGATACCCGAAGGCCGCCTGGCCGGCCAACGAGCCGAGGCTCTCGCCGTAGAGCAGCAGTTTCGGCCGCCGGTCGGCGGGGCGTCGTTCCCACCGGCCGTGCACCGCGTTGATCAGCATGCGGCCCGAATCGGCCGACTTCTCGGCGTCGCCGGCAAATGAAATCCAGCTCGGCAGATACGAGTACTGCAGGGCCACTATCGCGGTGTCGCCGTTGTACATCAGCTCCAGCGACCGGGCGGCAATCGGATTGACCCAGCCGGTGCCCGTGGTCGGGACGATCGCCAGCACCTTGCGATCGAAGGCGTGGGTCCGCTCCAGTTCGCTCAGCAGGATCGACACCCGGCCCGTTTCGGTCGCGGCACTCTGCAGGCCGGCATAGACCCGGATCGGCTCCTTGGCCGGCCTCCCGTTGAGGCGTGTCAGTTCACCGGCGTCGGGGCCGGTCGCGACGAAGTTGCGGCCCTGATACCCCAGGGTGTCCCAGTGGGCGAAAGATGTTGGGCTTCCTGATCTTTCGGCCTCGTTCGGTGGCCCGATCCCGGCCCGGGTGGTGGCGTTCTGCGGCTGCGACACCCGGCTGGCGCCGGCCAGGAAGCCGCGGAACAGCACCCCGTTCACCAACGTCAGGATCAGCGCCACCACCACCGCGGTGCCGATGAACAGGGCCACTTCGTCGTTGACGTCCCAGCGCCGGATCAGGATTCGCGCCAGCGCCCGGATGGCGTCGAGCACCACCCGCGACACTGCGACCACCACCGCGCCGAACAGCACCGCGACGACCAGTGCCCGGTAGTACCCGAGCGTCGCCGGCCCTTCCATTCCCATCAGTGCCGAGACCTGTCGCTGCCACGCCGCGGCCGGGACGATCATCGCGATGCACAGGGCAATCGAGCCGGCCACCGTCGGCGCCTTGAGCCACCACAGCACCGCCCTGCTGGGTGGCCACCAGGTACGTCCGCGTAGCACGAGGCGACGGAACAGTTTTCCGACGACCACTCCGACCCCGTAACCCACGGCGGCGTTGAGCCCGCCGACGATCCCGGCGAACAACCAGTCGCGCGGTAGCAGCGAAGGGGTCAGCGACAGGCAGAAGAACAGCGCGCCGAACGCGATCCCGACGAAGTCCAACCGCACCAGCGACCACGCCCAGTCCAGCAGGGGTTGACGGTCTTCGACCCGGTCAACCGCGGCGGTCATGGGATCTGGCTCACCCGAACAACTCGGGCAGGGTGGCCTCCCAGGTGGTGCGCAGTTCGGCGAGCGGCACGCTGAACTGCCCCTGAACCTCGATCGAATGCGAGCCCTGGTCCACCACGCCGATTCGGGTCGCGGGCAGTCCGCGCGCCTCGCACATCGCGGTGAACCGGCTCTCCTCGGTGCGCGGCACCGCCACCAGCACCCGGCCGGCGGATTCGGAGAACAACAGGACGAACGGGTCAGCACTCTCGGGAAGTACGACGCGGCAACCGGTTTCGCCTGCCAGCGCCCCTTCCACCACGGCCTGGATCAGGCCACCCTCGCTCAGGTCGTGGGCCGCCGAGACCAGCCCGTCCCGCGACGCCGCCGTCAGCACCTCGGCGAGCAATTTCTCGCGGTCGAGGTCCACCCGCGGCGGCACCCCGCCGAGGTGGTCGGCGGTGACCTGGGCCCAGATCGAACCGTCGAACTCGTCGGCGGTGTCGCCGAGCAGGATCAGCGTCTCGCCCGGTTCGGCGCCGAAGCCGGTCGGGATCCGCCGGTGCACATCGTCGATCACGCCGAGAACGCCGACGACCGGTGTCGGCAGGATGGCCGTCGCGCCGGTCTGGTTGTAGAAACTGACGTTGCCGCCGGTCACCGGAATCCCCAGGGCCGCACAGCCGTCGGCGAGGCCGCGGACGGCCTGGCTGAACTGCCACATCACGGCCGGGTCCTCGGGCGAGCCGAAGTTCAGGCAGTTGGTGACCGCGACCGGGGTGGCGCCGGTGACGGCGACGTTGCGGTAGGCCTCGGCCAGCGCCAGCTGTGCGCCCGTGTACGGGTCGAGTTGGGTGTAGCGGCCCGAGGCGTCGGTGGACACCGCGATGCCGCGGCCGGTGGCCTCGTCGATGCGCAGCACCCCGCCGTCGGCGTGTTCGGCCAGCACGGTGTTGCCGCGCACGTAGCGGTCGTACTGCTCGGTGATGAACGCGCGGCTGCACAGCGCCGGACTGCCCAGCAGCGCAAGCAAAGTCGCGCGCAGCTCGTCTCCCGTCTCGGGCCGGCGCAGGGTCTTCGAGCTGTCGGCGATCAGGTCGTCCTGGGATTCCGGGCGGGCCAGTGGACGCTGGTACACCGGGCCCTCGTGCGCGACGGTGCGCGGCGGCACGTCGACGACGCAGTCGCCGTGCCAGGTGATCTTCAGCCGGTCCCCGGCGGTGACCTCCCCGATCACCGTCGCCAGCACGTCCCACTTACCGCAGACGGCCATGAACTTCTCGACGTTCTCCGGCGTGACGACGGCGCACATGCGCTCCTGCGATTCGCTGGAGAGCACCTCGGCCGGGGACATGTTGGCCGCGCGCAACGGCACCTTGTCCAGCTCGATCGCCATTCCACCGTCCCCGGCGGACGCCAATTCCGAAGTGGCGCAGGATAATCCGGCACCACCGAGATCCTGGATGCCGACCACCAGATGGGCGGCGTACAGCTCCAGGCAGCATTCGATGAGCACCTTCTCCATGAACGGGTCGCCCACTTGGACCGACGGGAGTTTCTTTCTCCCCGAACCGGATTCGTCGCCGGAGAAAGTGTCCGACGCCAGCACCGACACGCCCCCGATGCCGTCCAGGCCGGTCCGGGCGCCGAACAGGATGATCTTGTTGCCCTCGCCCGAGGCGAAGGCCAGATGCAGGTCCTCCTTGCGCAGCACGCCCACGCACAGCGCGTTGACCAATGGGTTGCCGGCGTAGGACGCGTCGAACACGGTCTCACCGCCGATGTTGGGCAGGCCCAGGGAGTTGCCGTACCCGCCGACCCCGCGCACCACACCGTCGACCACCCGGCGGGTGTCGGGCGCGTCGGCGGCGCCGAACCGCAGCTGATCCATCACGGCGACCGGGCGGGCGCCCATCGCCATGATGTCGCGCACGATGCCGCCGACGCCGGTGGCCGCACCCTGATACGGCTCGACGTAGGACGGGTGGTTGTGCGACTCCACCTTGAACGTGACCGCCCAGCCGTCACCGATGTCGACCACGCCGGCGTTCTCGCCGATCCCGGCAAGCATCCCGGCCTTCATTTCCTCGGTGGTGGTCTCGCCGAAGTAGCGCAGGTGCACCTTGGACGACTTGTAGGAGCAGTGTTCGCTCCACATCACCGAGTACATCGCCAGTTCGGCGTCGGTGGGCCGACGGCCGAGGATCTCCCGGATGCGCGCGTACTCGTCATCCTTGAGGCCGAGTTCGCGATAGGGCTGTGGGTGGTCCGGGGTGGCGGTGGCGTGCTCGACGGTGTCAACGGGGTGGGACGTCACCCGGACAGTTTATTGCCTGCCGTCCGGGCCGACCGGCTCACCGACCCACCGGCGACAGGAACGCCGCCAGCGCCGCCGAATACGCGGCGACGTCGCGGGCACCCATCAACTCCCGCGCCGAATGCATCGCCAGTTGCGCGGCACCGACGTCGACGGTGGGGATTCCGGTGCGCGCCGAGGTCATCGGTCCGATCGTCGATCCGCACGGCAGGTCGGCCCGGTGCTCGTAACGCTGCAGGGGCACCCCCGCCTGCCGGCAGGCCAACTCGAACGCGGCCGCGGTCCGCCCGTCGGTGGCGTACCGCAGGTTGGGCTGCACCTTGAGCACGGGGCCGCCGTTGACCTCGATCCAGTGCCCGGGTTCGTGCCGGTCGGGGTAGTTCGGATGGGTCGCGTGGGCCATGTCGCCGGAGGCCACCATCGACCCGGCGACCCGGCGCAGAAAGTTCTCCCGGCCATCCCCGGCGGCCAGCGCGATGCGCTCCAGCGTCGTGATCAGCAGCTCGGACTGCGCTCCGTGGTCGGACTGCGAGCCGACTTCCTCGTGGTCGAACAGCGCCAGCACCGGGACCACTCCCCCTGGCTCGCAGGCCAGTAGCGCCTCCAGGCCTGCGTAGCAGGTGGCCTGGTTGTCCAGTCGGGGCGCGCTGACGAACTCATCCGCATCGCCCCACACCCGCGACGGGGTCAGGTCGTGGGTCATCAAGTCGAACCCGAGAATGTCGTCCGGGTGAACGTCCGCCCGCGCCGCGACGTACTCGACGAACGACCGCGGGGTCTCACCGAGCCCCCACACGGCGTTGACGTGGCGCTGCGGGTCCAGCTTGACCGCGGCGCGGTCCTCGGCGAGGTGGATGGCCAGTTGCGGCACCCGCAGGATCGGGTCGTCGATGCGCACCAGGACGTGGTCGATCCCGGCGCCGGCCCGCACCGACAGCCGGCCGCTGATCCCCAGGTCGCGATCCAGCCACGAGTTCAGCCACGCCCCGCCGTACGGCTGCAGCGCCACCACCCGCCAGCCCGCCACCACCCGGTCCGGGTGCTGCTTGACCCGCAGATTCGGGCTGTCGGTGTGCCCGCCGACCACCCGGAAGGGGCGACCGGCCGGACCGGTGGAGTCCCAGGCCACCAACGAGCCGGCCCGCACCGTGAAGAACCGGCCCTCGCCGGGCCAGGCGTCGGCCTCGGACAGTTCGGTGTACCCGGCCGCGGTCAGGCGCCCCGCCGCGGTGGCACACACATGGAACGGCGACGGCGAGGCGTCGATGAACTCACAGAGACCCTGCGCGGTTGCGGTCATGGTCACCATTTTCAACAGTGGGATCCACCGGTGCGCGCCGGGATGCTCGTCGAGTTCCGCGCCAGGGTCGTCAAGGCAGAAGTCTTCGACGACCCTGGCGCAGAAATCGGCGAACGCGGCGGGGGCCCCATTAGGGTTGGTTCGTGGCCGTACGACCCCAACCCATCCTGACGCCGCTGACCCCGGCCGCCATCTTCCTCGTCGTGACCGTCGACGACGGCGGTGAGGCCGTCGTGAACACGGCGCTGGCCGAATTGTCGGCGCTGGTGCGCGCCGTCGGCTTCCGGGTTCCCGCGGCCAACCTGAGCCTGATCACCGGCATCGGCTCGGCGGCCTGGGACCGCCTGTTCGACGCGCCGCGGCCGGACCAGCTGCACCAGTTCGTCGCCCTCGACGGCGGCCGGCATCAGGCCCCGTCCACGCCCGGCGACCTGCTGTTCCACATCCGCGGCATCTCGATGGATGTCTGCTTCGAACTGGGCGGCCGGATCCTGGCCGCCATGGCGGGCGCGGTCACCGTGGTCGACGAGGTGCACGGTTTCAAGTTCTTCGAGATGCGCGACCTGCTCGGGTTCGTCGACGGCACCGAGAACCCCGACGGCCCGGCCGCCGTCGTCGCCGCACAGATCCCCGACGGCGACTACGCGGGCGCGAGTTACGTGCACGTCCAGCGCTACACCCACGACATGACCGCCTGGAACGCGTTGAGCGTCACCGAACAGGAACTGGTCATCGGGCGCACCAAGCTCGAGGACATCGAACTCGACGACTCGGTCAAGCCGTCGAATTCGCATGTGGCGCTTAACACCTTGACCGACGACGACGGCAACGATCTGCAGATCGTGCGGGCCAACATGCCGTTCGGCACCCTCGGCGGTGCTTCCGGTGGCGAGTCGGGGACCTACTACATCGCCTATTCCGGTGATCCGGACGTCACCGAGCACATGTTGCGCAACATGTTCATCGGGGATCCGCCGGGCAACACCGACCGCATCCTGGACTTCTCGACGGCCGAGACCGGCTCGATGTTCTTCGTCCCCACCGCCGACTTCCTCGACGATCCGCCCCCGCTTCCCGACGCCGAGCGGCCGGCGACGCCCGAACACCCCGAATCCCACTACGACGGCTCGCTTCAGATCGGCAGCCTGAAAGGACCCACCCCATGAACAACCTGTACCGCAAGCTGGCACCGATCACCGAATCGGCCTGGGCCGAAATCGAATTGGAGACCGCCCGGACGTTCCGGCGCAACGTGGCCGGCCGCCGGGTGGTCGACGTCAGCGCGCCGGGCGGCCCGGTGACCGCCGCGGTCAGCACCGGCCACCTCAACGAGGTCGTCGCACCCGCCGACGGTGTGGAGGCGCACCTGCGCGACGCCCGCCCCCTGGTCCGGCTCCGGGTGCCGTTCACGTTGCGCCGCAGCGACATCGACGACGTCGAGCGCGGTTCGCAGGACTCCGACTGGGATCCGGTCAAGGACGCCGCCAAGAAACTGGCGTTCGTCGAGGACCGCGCGATCTTCGAGGGTTACGAGGCCGCGCACATCGGCGGCATCCGCAAGACCAGTTCCAACCCGCCGCTGGCGCTGCCGCAGGATCCCCGCGACATGCCCGACGTGATCAGCCAGGCGCTGACCGAACTGCGGCTCGCCGGTGTCGACGGGCCCTACTCGGTGCTGCTGTCCGCGGACGTTTACACCAAGGTCAGCGAGACGACGGTCAACGGCTACCCGATCCGCGAACACATCAACCGCCTGGTCGACGGGGACATCATCTGGGCGCCGGCCATCGACGGTGCGTTCGTATTGTCAACCCGTGGCGGCGATTTCGATCTTCAGCTGGGCACCGACGTGTCGATCGGCTACCTGTCGCACGACACCGAGACCGTGCAGCTGTACCTGCAGGAGACCATGACGTTCCTGTGCTACACCGCGGAGGCCTCGGTCGCGCTGAGCCCGTAACCCGCGCGCCGAGAGTCACCTTGTTGACATGTTTCCCCAGGAAGGGGTGTAAACAACGTCACTCTCGCCGAGAGCTCAGGCCGCCAGCACCGCGTCCAGCGCGGAGTGGAACATGCCGAGCCCGTCGTCGGACGGCCCGGTCAGCGCCTCGGTCGCATGTTCGGGATGCGGCATCAGGCCGACCACCCGGCCGTCGGCCGAACTGATCCCGGCGATGTCGCGCAACGAACCGTTGACATTGTCGGCGTAGCGGAACACCACCCGGCCCTCGCCCTCGAGCTCGTCCAGCACCGTCTCGCTGGCGACGTACCGGCCCTCGCCGGATTTCAGCGGGACCAGGATCTCGGCACCCCATGCGTAGCGGGACGTCCACGCCGTGGTGATGGAGTCGACCTTCAGCCAGACGTCGCGGCACACGAAGTGCAGGCCGACGTTGCGGGTCAGCGCGCCGGGCAGCAGCCCGGCCTCACAGAGCACCTGGAAGCCGTTGCAGATGCCCAGCACGGGCAGGCCGCGGCCCGCGGCTGCGATGACCTCGCCCATCACCGGCGCGAACCGGGCGATGGCGCCGCAGCGCAGGTAGTCGCCGTAGGAGAACCCGCCGGGCACGATCACGGCGTCCACGCCCTTCAGGTCGGCGTCGGCGTGCCACAGGGTGACGGATTCGGCGCCCACGGCGCGGGCCGCGCGGGCGGCGTCGACGTCGTCGAGGGTGCCGGGGAAGGTGATGACGCCGACCTTGGCGGTCATTGCGCCACCCGCGTCACGGTCCAGTCCTCGATGACGGTGTTGGCCAGCAGTGACTCGGCGATCTTCGCCAGCTCGTCGTCGTCGACGCTGTCGTCGACCTCGAGTTCAAAACGCTTGCCCTGCCGGACATCCGAGATGCCCGGGTGGCCGAGCCGCCCGAGTGCCCCGACGATGGCCTGCCCCTGCGGATCCAGGATCTCTGCCTTGGGCATCACGCTCACCACTACCCGGGCCACGTGAACTCCTCCTCGATCGGCGCCTTGGGACGCGTCAACACTACCCACACGAGCCGAGGTAGGCCGCGCACAGCGGGGCCGCCATCGCGTCGAGGACCTGCGCGTCGGGCACCGCCGGCCACGGTGCCGGCGGGGCGGGCGGGCCGGTGCGGGTGAACACGAGCTCGCTGATGGTGCTGCTGCGCGGATCGACCAGCAGGTAGAGGTGTGCGATGACCGGCCCGCTGATCACGGCCGCAATCCGGTCCGGTTCGGCAGTGGTCAGCGACGGGGACACCGCCGGCGCGCTGACCTGACAGGACCGCAGTGCGGCGACGGCGGCCCCGAACACGTCGGTGGCCAGTTCACCGCCGCGCCAGGTCTCGCCGCGCCAGTGCACGATCTGGGCCTGCAGCCGCCACCGCCCGCCTGGCTGCTCGACCACCGCGCGGGCAGCGACCGCGAACGCCCGCGCGTCCGCGACGGGCGGGCTCGCGCACAACTCCTCGACACCGAACCGCGGCGCGACGACCGGCACCGCCAGGTCGGCGAGCGCCGGCCAGTGGTGCGTCGGATTCAGCGGCAGCGACCACGGGTCCGGCCATGCCGACCCCGGGATGCGGTCGCACTCGGGCGGGCAGGTCTCCGGCTGGGCGCGGGCGACCGGAAGCCAGACCAGCGCCCAGCCCAGTACAAGCGCTGCCAGCACCGCCCGCACTTCTACCTCCCACTGGGGCAACGTCCCGCGACAGCGCACAATCGTAAGCATGGAACTGACGCATTTCGGGCATTCCTGCCTGCTGGCGAGCTTTCCCGGCGCCACGGCCGGTCAAACGAGCACCATCTTGTTCGATCCGGGGATCTTCTCGCACGGGTTCGAGGGCATCACCGGCCTTTCGGCGATCCTGGTCACCCACCAGCATCCCGACCACGCCGACCCGCAGCGGTTGCCGGCCCTGGTCGAGGCGAATCCGGGTGCGGCCCTGTACGCCGATCCGGCGACGGCGGCTCAGCTCGGCGGCGCGTGGCGCGCGGTGCATGCCGGCGACCAGTTCGGTATCGACGGCCTGACGGTCCGCGGCATGGGCGGCCGCCATGCCGTCATCCACCCGGAAATCCCTGTCATCGACAATATTTCGTACGTGGTGGGCGACGACGAGCACGCCGCCCGGCTGATGCATCCCGGTGATGCGTTGTTCGTTCCCGACGAGGACGTGCACGTGCTGGCCACTCCCGCGGCCGCGCCGTGGATGAAGATCAGCGAGGCCGTCGACTACCTGCGCGCGGTCGCGCCGACCCACGCGGTGCCCATCCACCAGGGCATCATCGCCCCGGAGGCACGCGGGATCTTCTACGGCCGGTTGACCGAGATGACCGACACGGACTTCCGGGTGCTCCCCGAGGAGAGCTCGGTCCCCCTCTAGCGATTTCGGCGCGTTTTCCGTCGCTGAGCGCACGAAACCGCGCCGAAATCCCGCTAACCGGGCCTATTGTGCGTCATGCCGGTCTACTACGACCCGTACGACGTCGGTATCGTCGCCGACCCGTACCCGACCTACGCAGCGCTGCGCGACGAGGCGCCGCTCTACTACAACGAGCGCTACGACTTCTGGGCGCTCTCCCGGTACGCCGACGTGGACGCGGCGCTGATGGACTGGGAGACGTTCTCCAGCTCCCGCAGCGACATCCTGGAACTGGTCCAGTCGGAGTTCGACATGCCCGGCGGGGTCATGATGTTCTCCGACCCGCCGACCCACACAATGCTGCGGGGCCTGATGTCGCGGGTGTTCACCCCGCGGCGGATGGCGGCCATCGAGGACCAGATCCGCGCGTACTGCCGCAATTGCCTTGACCCCCACATCGGTTCGGACGGCTTCGACGTCATCGCCGACCTCGCGTCGATGATGCCGATGCGGGTGATCGGCATGCTGCTGGGCATTCCGGAATCCGAGCAGATCTCGGTGCGTGACGCCAACGACGCCAACCTGCGCACCAAGCCGGGTGCTCCGATGAAGGTGGCGCGGGCCGAGTCGATCGCCGACGGCCGGATCTACGCCGACTACGTCGAATGGCGCGCGCAGCACCCGTCCGACGATCTGATGACGGCACTGCTCAACGTCGAGTTCACCGACGAGCACGAAGTGACCCGCAAGCTGACCCGCAAAGAAGTGCTGCACTACACGCAGGTGGTGGCCGGGGCGGGCAACGAGACCACCGGCCGGCTGATCGGCTGGCTGGCCAAGGTCCTCGCCGAGCACCCCGACCAGCGCCGCCGGGTGGCGGCGGACCGCTCGCTGCTCAACCGGGCGATCGACGAGACGCTGCGGTTCGAGCCGACCGGCCCGCATGTCGCCCGTTACATCGCAAGGGATTTCGAGGCGTACGGCACCACGGTCCCCGAGGGCAGCGCGATGCTGCTGTTGTTCGGGGCGGCAAACCGCGACCCGCGGCGCTACCCCGATCCCGACACCTTCGACATCGGCCGCGAGAACCTCACCCATCTCACGTTCGGCAAGGGCCTGCACTACTGCCTCGGAGCCAACCTCGCGCGCCTGGAGGGCCGGGTGGCTCTCGACGAGCTGCTCAACCGGTGGCCGGAGTGGGGAATCGACTACGACAGCATGCAGCTGGCCCCCACCTCGACGGTGCGCGGCTGGGAGAAACTGCGCATCACCTTCTGACCGCGAGTGAGATCAGCCGATGTCCCGCGCGGCACCGCGCCCGGCCGCGCGGCCGGAGAAGATGCAGCCCCCGACGAAGGTGCCCTCCAGCGACCGGTAGCCGTGCACCCCGCCGCCGCCGAAGCCGGCGACCTCACCGGCCGCGTAAAGCCCTGGGATCGGTTGGCCGCGTTTGCCGAGCACCCGCGAATCGAGGTCGGTTTCCAAGCCGCCCAACGTTTTCCGGGTCAGCACATGAAGTTTGACGGCGATCAACGGACCAGCCTTCGGGTCGGTCAGCCGGTGCGGTGCCACCACCCGCGACAGCCGGTCGGGCAGGTAGGCCCGTGCCCCGCGGACCGCCGTGATCTGACCGTCTTTGGTGAAGCGGTTGGCCACCTCGCGGTCCCGGGCGGTCACCTCAGCCTCCACCACCGCGAGGTCGAGCGGGGTCACCTCGGGCAGCGCGTTCATACCCGCCACCAGCTCGCGCAGCGAGCCGGCCTGCACGAAATCCGCACCGCGGTCCACGAACGCCTGCACCGGTCCCGGCGCACCCGGCCGTACCCGTGAAAGCACCTGGCGCACACTGCGTTCGGTGAGGTCGGGATTTTGTTCCTGACCGGACAGGCCGAATTCCTTCGCGATGATCCGGGCGTTGAGGATGAACCAGGTGTAGTCGTGACCCGACCGGGCGATGTACTCCAGGGTGCCCAGGGTGTCGAACCCGGGGTACAGCGGTCCGGGTAGACGTTTTCCGGTGGCGTCCAGCCACAGCGACGACGGGCCGGGCAGGATCCGGATGCCGTGGTTGGGCCAGACCGGATCGTAGTTCGTGATGCCCTCGGTGTAGTGCCACATCCGATCCCGGTTGATCACCCGCGCGCCGGCCGCTTCGGTGATGCCGATCATCCGACCGTCGACGTGGGCGGGCACCCCGGTGAGCAGCTGGCCGGGCACCCGGCCCAGGCGCTTCGGCCAGTTCTTGCGCACCAGGTCGGGGTTACCGCCGATCCCACCGCTGGTGACGATCACCGCCGCGGCCCGTAACTCGAACTTCCCCAGCGCTTTCCGTGATGACGCCACGCCGCGTGCGGCCGCCGACGGCTCCAGTACGGTGCCGCGCACACCCGTCACGGCACCGGCTTCGACGATCAGTTCGTCGACCCGATGCCGGTGCGTGAAGGTCACCCGCTGGTTGCCGCGCAGCTGCTTGGCGAAGATCTCAACCAGCGCCGGACCGGTGCCCCAGGTGATGTGGAACCGGGGCACGGAATTCCCGTGCCCGCGGGCGTCGTAGCCGCCGCGTTCGGCCCAGCCGACCAGCGGGAAGATCTGCAGGCCCCGGGCCTTGAGCCAGGACCGCTTCTCCCCGGCGGCGAAATCGACGTACGCGTGCGCCCACTGCCTGGGCCAGTAGTCCTCGGGCCGGTCGAACCCGGCGGTGCCCATCCAGTCCTGCAGCGCCAGTTCGTGACTGTCCCGGATGCCCATCCGCCGCTGCTCGGGACTGTCGACGAAGAACAGACCGCCGAACGACCAGTACGCCTGCCCGCCGAGGTTGGCCGCGTTCTCCTGTTCGACGATCAGCACCCGGTTGCCGCGTTCGACGAGTTCGCAGGCGGCGACCAGGCCCGCCAGACCGGCTCCGACGACGATGACGTCCGCATCCATGCGCCCAACGCTATCCCGCAGAGCTCAGGCGGCGTCCTCCAGCACCGGATCGGGCCGCCAGCGGTAGACAGTCGGCGCGCAGCCGTGCATCAGCGCCAGGTCCACGGCGTCGAGCAGCGCCTGCCGCGGCCCGGGTTTGCGCAGTTGCCGGCCCGACACCGACACCCGCACGATGCCGCCGCGGCGGGCCACCCTCTCGGCGGCCAACACCAGAGTGCGGCACCACCAGGGCTCGCTGAGAAAACCCTCGCCGATGCCGATCACGCGCGCCCGAGCCGCGGTCCCACGGACCAGGTCGGTCACTTCGGACATCCCGGCCAGCAGTCGGAACCCGTTGCGCGGCAGCACTTTGACCACACCCGGCGACACGGTCCAGCCCGGGGCGGCGAACAGCCGGGTGCGCAGGCCGAGATGGTCCAGCACCCGGTCGGCGGCCGTCAGCCGCAGGTTGGCCTCGTGGGCGGGCAGCACCGCGAATTCGGTGCGGCGGCCCCTGGTGGCGGCCTCGTCGTAACCGTGCAGCACGATCGCGTCACCGCCGGTGCGCCGCCCGGCCAGCCAGTCGACGGTGGTGGCGTCTCGGTCCAACCGGTAGCCGCCCTTCAAGCGCGGCGCGGTCAGCAGCGATACGGGAACCGAACGGGCCTGCAACTCCTCGCAGATCCCGGCGAGGTCGCCGACGGTCCGATCACTGATTGCCGATACCGAGACGATCAGTTGCCCTGCCACACCCGCAGTGTCGCAATGCCAGGTGTCCGAACGGTTGCCAACACCCGGCCACCGGGTTGCGGTTTCGGATCAGGCCGGCAGCACCTCGTCGATGGCGCCCAGCACAGCCGGATCGTCGGGCACCGTGGTCGGCCGGAACCGCTTGACGACACTGCGATCGGGGCCGATGAGGAACTTCTCGAAGTTCCACTGCACGTCACCGGCCGTTCCGTCGGCGTCGGCGGTCTTGGTCAACTCGGCATAGAGCGGATGACGGTCGGGGCCGTTCACATCGGTCTTGGCCAGCAACGGGAATGTGACCCCGTAGGTGGTCGAGCAGAACGTCTGGATCTCGTCGGCGCTGCCGGGCTCCTGCCCCATGAACTGGTTGCACGGCACACCGATGACTGTCAGCCCGCGCCGGTCGTAGTCGCGGGCCAGTTGCTCGAGCGCGGTGTACTGCGGTGTCAGGCCGCACTTGGAAGCGACGTTGACGACGAGGACGGCACGGTCGGCGTAGTCCGCCAATGAGAGGGGCTCGCCGCCGAGGGTGGTCAGTGCGATGTCGTTGAGGCTCATGGCGTGTCAACCTAGCATCGCCGGAGTCCTTGCGCCGAGACTGATTTCGTCATCTTGACGATTTCCCGATGATTCTTCTGGGTACCATCACGTTCATGCGCAGTCTGGAAGTCTTCGCAGACATCTTGTGCCCGTTCACTCATGTCGGACTACGCACCGTCGTGGACCGGCGAAACGAGCGCTCGCTGACCCAGCCCCGTCTGCACATCCGGGCCTGGCCGCTCGAACTGATCAACGACAAGCCACTGGATCCCCATCACGTCGGCGCGGAGATCACGGCCCTGCGATCCTCCGTGCGCCCCGATCTGTTCGCCGGATTCTCCGTCGACGGCTTTCCACGGACCTCGCTGGTCGCCTTCGCATTAACGGCAGCGGCCGATCGTGCCGGCGATCCTGGGCTGAGCGAGGAGGTCGGTTTGGCGGTACGCAACGCGGTGTTCGAGGAAGGCCTCGACATCGGCAATCCTGGCGTCATCGCCGAGATCGCCGCCCGTTATGGCGTCCAGCCGTTCGACCCCGAATCCACCGAAACGGCGGTCCGTGCCGATTGGGAAGAAGGCCGCGCCCGCGGTGTCGTCGGCTCGCCGCACTTTTTCACCGCCGATGGCGGCAACTGGTTCTGCCCGGGCCTCAACATCCGCCGTGACGATCTCGGCAGCTTCGTCGTCAGCTGGAAGGAAAACAGCGAGGCCTTCCTCGCCGGTGTCCTGGCCTGAGCGCCGCCGGACTCAGGCGGTATCCGCCGGGTGGTCCGAGGCAACCACCTGTGCACCAGACGGGACGGGTTCGGCCGAGGGCACGAACGCCGGGCGGGACCGAACCCGCAACGGCCACCAGAACCACGGCCCCAGCAGGGCGGCGATGGCCGGTGTCATCAGCGACCGCACAATCAGGGTGTCCACCAGGAGGCCGATCCCGATGGTGAAGCCGCCCTGGCCGACGTTGAGCAGATCACCGGAGACCATGCTGCCCATCGTGAACGCGAACACCAGGCCAGCCGCGGTGACCACGCTGCCCGTGCTGCCCATGGAGCGGATGATGCCGGTGTTGATGCCCGCGCCGATCTCCTCCTTGAACCGGGACACCAGCAGCAGGTTGTAGTCGCTGCCGACGGCCAGCAGGATGATCACCGCGAACGCGAGCACGATCCAGTTCAGTTCGATCCCGATGAGACGTTCCCAGATCATGACCGAGAGCCCGAACGCGGCACCGAGTGACAACACGATTGTGCCGACGATCACCAGCGATGCCACGAAGGCGCGGGTGATGACCAGCATGACGAGGAAGATCAGCGTCAGTGCCGCGAACGCGGCGATCATCGTGTCGTATCTGGAGCCGGCCTGGATGTCGCGATACGTCGCGGCGGTGCCGGTGAGGTAGATCTTGCCGTCGGCCAGCGACGTGCCCTTGATCGCCTCGTGCGCCGCGAGCACTTCCTCGTCGACCGTCGAGATCCCGGCCTCGGTGGCCGGGTCGACGTCGTGGGTGATGATGAACCGCGCGGCCTTCCCATCCGGTGACAGGAAGAGCTTAAGGCCCTTCTGGAAGTCGGGGTTGTCGAACACCTCAGGGGGCAGGTAGAAGTAGTCGTCGCTCTTGGACGCGTCGAACGCCTCACCCATTGCGGTTGCGGTGTCGGTCATCTGCCGCATCTGCACGATCATGCCGTCGAAGCTGCTGTGGATGGTGTCCAGAGTGCGCTGCATGGTAGTGGCGGTGTCGATGATCGGCGCGAACTGCGCCACCATCTGCGGCACCGTGGTGTCGATGTCTCCCATGCCGCTGACCATGTCGTCCATCCCGTCGACCATCGCGGACATGTCCCGCTGCAGTGCCGACATGTTGTCGTCGAATCTGTCGACACCGTCCATGGCCTCGAACGCCGACCGCACCCCCGAACACGCGGGGATGTTGAAACAGTTCGGCTCCCAATAGAAGTAGTTGCGGATGGGGCGCACCTCGTCGTCGAAATTCGCCAGATTGTCCCGCATTTCGTCCAGGGTGGCCTTCATCGTGTCCATGTCGGCGACGCTGCGGTGCGCGGAGTCCACCATCCCGTTCGCCGAGCCGACGGTGTGGTGCATGGACTCGGCGAAGTTGTTCATCAGCGTCTGCATCCGGGTCATGGAGCTGATCATCGAGCCGAGGTCGCCGGACATCTTCCCGATGTCGCCGACCCGGTCGGTCAGGAATTGCAGGTTCTGCGTGATCGGCACCGAGGCCATGCTGATCTGGTACGGGATCGAACTGTGCGCGATCGGCGAGCCGAGTGGGCGCGTGATGCTCTGCACCATGTCGATGCCACGAATACGGAAGAGTGCCTTGGCAATCCGGTCGAGGGTGATCATGTCGGTCGAGTTCCGCATGTCGTGGTCCGACTCGATCATCATGATGTCGGGGTTGAGTCGCGCCGCGCTGAAGTGCTTTTCGGCCGCGGTGTAACCGACGTTCGCAGGAACGTCGGCGGGAATGTAGTGCCGGTCGTCGTACGCGGTCTTGTAGCCCATCATGGCGAGAATGCCCAGCAGGGTGATCGCGGTCGCCACCGCCAGAACGGGTTTGGGCCAGCGCACGGCGATCGTGCCGATTCTGCGCCAGCCCTTGGTCTTCATCGCCCGCTTGGGTTCCAGCAGCCCGCGGCGGCTGGCCAGCACGAGAATCGCGGGCGCCGCGGTCAGCGAGGCCGCCACCACGACGAGCAGAGCGATCGCCGACGGGTAGGCCAGCGACTTGAAGTAGGCCAGTCGGGTCAGGCGCAGGCACATCATCGCGCCGGCAATCGTCAGGCCCGAGCCCACGATCACGTGAACGACACCGTGGAACGCGGTGTAGTAAGCCAGCTCGGGGTCTTCGCCGCGTTGCCGCGCCTCCTGGTAGCGGCCGATCAGGAAGATGGCGTAGTCGGTTCCGGCGGCGATGGCCAGCGCCGTGAGCAGCGGGACGGAGAAGGTCGAGAAGTCGATGATGCGGAAGTGGCCGAAGAGAGCGACCATCCCACGCGCCGAACCCATCTCGATACCCACGACCGCGAGAATGAGCAGCACGGTGCTGATGGATCGGTACACCAGCAGCAGCATCATCGTGATGACCGCCATCGTCACCACGGTCATCTTGACCATGCTCTTCTCGCCGGTCTCCAGCGAGTCCGTCGTCAGGGGCGCGGGTCCGGTCACGTAGGTGCGCAGCCCGGCCGGCGACGGGGTCTGCGCGACGATGTCGCGCACCGCCTCCACCGACTCATTGCCCTGCGTGCTGCCCTGATCGCCGGCCAGGTTCAGTTGCACGTAGGCGGCTTTGCCGTCGGCGCTCTGCACGCCGGCCGCGGTGATCAGGTCGCCCCAGAAGTCGTGGACATGCTGGACGTGGGTGGCGTCGCCTTCGAACTTCGACACCAGGGTGTCGTAGTAGCGGTGCGCCTCGTCGCCGAGTTTCTCCTCGCCCACCAGGACGACCATCGCGATGCTGTCGGAGGTGGACTCCTGGAAGACCTGTCCCATCTTCTTGGCCGCGATCACCGACGGGGCGTCCTGCGGCGACATGGACACCGCGTTGTGCTTGCCGACGATTTCGACCTGCGGCAGTAGCAGGTTCAGCGCGGCGGTTATCGCCACCCACACCAGGACGATGGGGACCGCTGCGGTCCTGATCACCTTCGGGAGCCCGGACTGCGCGGCCTGATCGCTCATGCGGCTTTGTCCAGACAGAAGGTCTGCGCGGCGCGCCCGCTGGACTGCTGTTCGTCGACCACCCTGCCGTCGACGAGGATTCGGCAACCGAGGATGTCACTGTCGCCCTGTGCAACAACGTTTGCCAGCATCCCGGGATCGGTGGTGCTGACCGTCGCCGACCATGGCAGTTCGGTGAATCCCGCCTCCTGGGTCTTTCCGTTGTCGTCGAGATAGCTCACTCGGCCGGCCGTGGCCCGCGGGCCGAAGATCTCGTAGGTGACCCGCTTGGTGTTAAACGGCACGATGGCGTCGGCATGAGCCGACTCGGGCGCCAGGGGCCGGTCGGTGTCGAAGAATGTCCGCAGCCGGCCAACCACGGCGATGGCGGCCAGCAGGGCGATGCCGACCACCACGGCCACCCAGAAACGCTTCACGAACCCGTACACGACGGCACCGCCCTCACTCGACTCAGGTGACCGGCGCTGTCGCCCGCCATCCTCCTGGCCCGCTGCGGTCCGGCCCGCAGAGGTGCCCGTTAGATATACCATACCCCGTAGGGTATAAAGGGAGGGTGCGAACGGAGCGGGGCAATGACCACTGACCACGTGGTGCAATCCGGCGCCGATGCGGGAACAGCAACCGCGCTGGATGGATTGCGTGCCGCGTGGGACCGGCTTGACGGCGTGATCGCTGCCCTTGAGCAGGGCGGCAGCCCCAAGGATGCGGTCACCGGTCTCGTCGCGGTCTCCGAGGCTCTGGACCGCGCGGGCTTCGCGATCATCGCGACCGGATTGCGCGACTGCGCGAATCGGACGTCCCCCACGGAGGGCTGCACGCGGGAGCCGACCGCCGACGAGCTGGAGGCACTCTTCCTGCTCCTGGCCTGAACACCACCGACAACGGAAAGGAATCCGGATGTGTAGAGCAGTGCAGTGCCGGACGTGCGGCAAGACCACCTGGGCGGGATGCGGGATGCACGTCGATGCCGTCCGCCGCACGGTCCCCGCCGGCAACTGGTGCGACGGTCACCCCAAGAGCGAGGCCACCGCGTCGCGCCGACGGTGGTTCGGCAGGCGCAAAGTTAGCCCGTAGGCCCATCGGCCCAGCCCGCACCGGCCCGGCCCCGCCCATATTTAGTTGGATGGGCTATCTACCGGCGCTATCCTGGGCGCATGGTGCATCGGACGGAGAATCCCCGGCCTCGGAGACCGGAGCCCCGCGAGTATCCCGACGGCCTGGACGCCGGTCTGCTGCGCATCGCCGGCGTGTGCGTACTGGCGTCTGTGATGTCCATCCTGGACGCGACCGTCGTCAGTGTCGCCCAGCGCACGTTCATCCGGGATTTCGGATCCACCCAGGCGATCGTGGCATGGACCATGACCGGTTACACGCTGGCCCTGGCGACCGTCATCCCGCTGGCCGGCTGGGCGGCGGACCGGTTCGGCACCAAACGGCTGTTCATCGGTTCGGTGGCCGCCTTCACGATCGGCTCGCTGCTGTGCGCGATGGCACCGAACATCAACGCGCTCATCGCCTTTCGAATGGTCCAGGGATTCGGCGGCGGCATGCTGATGCCCCTGACGTTCACCATCCTGACCCGGGAGGCCGGACCGCGGCGACTGGGCCGGCTGATGGCGGTGCTGGGCATCCCGATGCTGCTCGGGCCGATCAGCGGCCCGATCCTGGGCGGCTGGCTGATCGACTCGTACAGCTGGCAGTGGATCTTCCTGATCAATCTGCCGATCGGGCTCGCGGCGATGACGCTGGCCACCGTCGTCTTCCCGAAAGACCGACCGACGCCGTCGGAGTCGTTCGACTTCGTCGGGATGCTGCTGTTGTCACCGGGCCTGGCGAGCTTTCTCTACGGGGTGTCGTCGATACCGGGGCGCGGGACGGTCGCCGACCCGCACGTGCTGATCCCCGCCGGCGGCGGTCTGACGCTCATCGTGGCGTTCGTCGTACATGCGCTGTTCCGCGCCGAACACCCGCTCATCGACCTGCACCTGTTCGACAATCGCGCGATGACGCTGGCGAACGCCACGATGTTTCTGTTCGCCGTCGCGTTCTTCGGTTCGGGTCTGTTGTTCCCCAGCTATTTTCAGCAGCTGCTGGGTCAGACGCCGATGCAGTCCGGTGTGCACATGATCCCGCAGGGCCTCGGCGCGGTGCTGACCATGCCGATCGCGGGCCAGTTGGTGGACCGCCGCGGTCCGGGCAAGGTGGTCCTGGTCGGCATCACGCTGATCACCGCCGGCCTGGCCACCTTCGCCTACGGCGTATGGCACCAGCGCGAATACCTGCCCATCCTGCTCGGCGGCCTGCTGGTGATGGGAATGGGCATGGGCTGCACCATGATGCCGGTGTCCAGCGCCGCGATTCAGACTTTGCGGCCCCACCAGGTGGCGCGCGGTTCGACCCTGCTCAACGTCAACCAGCAGATCGCCGGGTCCATCGGCACGGCACTGATGTCGGTGATCGTCACCAATCAGTTCAACCGCAGCCCGAACATCACCGCCGCCAATGAGGTCGCCGTACTCACCGAACAGGCCGCCCGCGCGGGACATCCGCCGGATCCGGCCGCATTCCCGCCGCGGGCTCTGCAACCCGACTTCAACACGCTTGTGTCACACGATCTTTCGCGCTCATACGGAGTGGTATTCCTCGTCGCGGTCGCTCTCGTCGCGGCCACCCTGATCCCTGCGGCGTTCCTGCCGAAGAAACCACCGGCGGCCACTGATCCGCAACCGGTGCCGGTGCATTGAGCCGGGTCAGCCGCTCTGGTGGTCGGCCTTTGCGGCGGCCAGCAACCATGCGTACTGGAACGCGGCCTCCTTCCAGCGCTCGTATCGTCCACTAATCCCGCCGTGACCGGAGGTCATCTGAGTGCGCAGCAGCACCGGATGTTCGTCGGTCTTGGTATGCCGAAGCGCGGCCACCCATTTCGCCGGCTCCACGTAGTAGACCCGGGTGTCGTTGAGCGACGTCATGGCCAGGATCGGCGGGTAGTCGATCGCGGCGACATTCTCGTACGGCGAGTACGACTTCATGTAGCCGTACACTTCGCTGTCCGCCAACGGATTGCCCCACTCATCCCATTCGGTGACGGTCAGCGGCAACGACGGATCGAGGACCGTGGTCAGCGGGTCCACGAACGGCACCTGGGCCAGCACACCGGCGAAAAAGTGCGGCGCCAGATTGGCGACGGCGCCCATCAGCAGGCCGCCGGCACTGCCGCCATAGGCAACCAGATTCTCCGGTCGCGTCAGACCCGAATCGACGAGATGCCTTGCCGCGGAGATGAAGTCGGTGAAGGTGTTCTTCTTCTTCAGCAGCTTGCCGTCCTCGTACCACAGCCGGCCCATCTCACCGCCGCCGCGCACGTGGGCCACCGCGAACACCATGCCGCGGTCGAGCAGTGAGAGGCGGGCGATCGAGAACCGGGGATCCTCGCAGGACTCGTAGGAGCCGTAGCCGTAGAGAATCGTGGGCGCCGGGAACTGAATTCCCTTGCGGTGCACGACGGATACCGGAATCCGGACGCCGTCCTCGGCGACCGCCCAGTCCCGGTACTCCACGTAGTCCTCCGGACGGTAGTCACCGAGGACCGGCTGCTCCTTGAGCAGGATGCGCTCACCCGTCGCGAGATCCAGGTCGTAGACCCGTGGTGGCGTGACGAACGACGTGGCCCCGATCCGCAGCCGCGGGGCGTCCCAGGCCGGATTGGCGCCGAGACCGGACGACATCAGCTCGGAGTCGAACTCGAGCGGCTCCGGCGTGCCGTAGTCACCGTCGGCGGTGATGGGCCACAACTGAATTCGGGGAAGAGCCGCGGCGCGGTAACTGACCACCAGATGTCCGGCGAAAGCGTCCACGGCATCCAGACGAACATCGTCACGGCCCGGTATCAGAGTCCGCTGGTCGGTCGGATCGTCGACGGGGGCGTCCACCAGGGTGAAGTTCACCGCACCGTCGTTGTGCAGGATCAGGAATCTGTCCTCCCCGCCGACCACCGCGTGCTCGACGGAATACTCGACACCGTCCCGGCGCGGCAGGATGCTGACGAACTGCGCCTTCGGGTCGGCCGCGTCGGCGTAGAACATCTCCGAGGTGATGCTCGATCCGGCCGCGATCATCACGTACTTGTCGCTGCGGCTGCGTCCGACTCCCAGCCAGAACCGTTCGTCCGGCTCGTGGTACACCTTCTCGGCGGGCAGGCCGGAAGCCAGCCGGTGCCGCCAGACCGTGTCGGGACGCCACGCCTCGTCGACGGTCAGGTAGTACAACGTGGCGTCATCGGCGCCCCAGGTGGCTCCGGCGGCGATGCCCGAGATCACGTCGTCGTACAGCATTCCGGTTTGTAAGTTCTTGAACCGCAACGTGTATCGCTCGTCACCGACGGTGTCCACCGAGAAGGCGAGCACGGTGCCGTTCTTACTGACGCCGGCCGCGCCCAGGGCGAAGAACTCATGTCCCTCGGCTTCGGCGTTCTCGTCGAGCAGCACCTCTTCGCCGTCGATGTCGGTGTGCTCGTCGAGCACCGGCGGGCTCCAGTCGTCGGGATCGGTCACCCGGCAACGGCAGTGCACGCCGTATTGTTTGCCTTCGAAACTGCGGGCGTAGTACCAGTACTCGCCGCGCCGGACGGGCACCGAGAGGTCGGTCTCCTTGGTCCGCGCCTTGATCTCCTCGAAGATCTGCCGGCGCAGCGGTTCGAGGTGCTCGGTCATGGACTCGGTGTAGCGGTTCTCAGCCTCCAGGTGTGCGATGACCTTGGGGTCGGACTTGTCGCGCAGCCACTCGTAGTGGTCGATGAACACGTCGCCGTGATGTTCGCGGCGGGTCTCGACGCGCTCGGCGACCGGGGGCTGCGGACGCCGGATCATCGGGTCGGGCCGATCCAGTCGGCGAACCGGAGTCCCGAAATCCGTTCGTAGGCTTCGATATAACGCGCCCGGGTGGCATCGACGATCTCCGGAGGCAACGGCGGCGGGGGGGTCGGGCCGTGCCGGTCCCAGCCCGACTCCGGCGAGGTCAGCCAGTTGCGGACGAACTGTTTGTCGAAGCTGTCCTGCACCACACCGGGCTGGTAGCGGTCCGCACTCCAGTACCGGGACGAATCCGGGGTGAACACCTCGTCGGCGAGAACCATGGTGCCGTCGGCGTCGACGCCGAACTCGAACTTGGTGTCGGCGATGATCACGCCGCGGGTCAGCGCATGATCGGCGGCCCGGGTGTACGTCTGCAGGGTGCGGTCGCGCAACTGGTTGGCGCGCACCGCACCTACGAGTTCGATCACGTCGACGAAGGTGATGTTCTCGTCGTGGGCGCCGAGGTCGGCCTTCGTGGCGGGGGTGAAGATCGGCTCGGCGAACTTGCTGGCCTCGTCCAGACCGGGCGGTAGCGCGATGCCGCAGACCGAGCCGGTGCGCTGGTAGTCCAGCAGCCCTGAGCCGGTGAGATAGCCGCGCGCCACGCATTCGACGGGCATCATCTCCAGCCGGCGCACCACCAGCGCCCGGCCCAGCACCTCCGCGGGTATCCGCGGATCGTCCGGCGGCCCGGCCAGATGGTTGGGCGCCTCCAGGTAGTCGAAGAAGAAGACGCTCATCGCGGTCAGGATGCGGCCCTTGTCCGGGATCTCGCTGTCGAGGATGTAGTCGAATGCGGAGATGCGGTCGGACGCCACGAACAGCAGGGTGTCGTCATCGACCCGGTAGAGCTCGCGCACTTTGCCGCTGGACAGGTGCTGATAGTCGGACAGGGCGGGACGCATCGCGCCAGCCTATCCGAGGGGTCACCCGAGGGATTTCGGCGCGTTTTCCGCCGCTGTGCGCCGGATACCGCGCCGAAGTCAGCGGTGGTCGAAGTTGACCGGGCGGAAGTTGGCAGCCCGGATGCCCGCCGCGCGAAGTTCCAGAGCCGCCAGTCCACGCACGGCGGCCGGGTCTTCGCGGCGCCACGCGCCGACGGGGTCCATGCTGACGGCGGCCAGCTTGCTCAGCGGCCGGTTTGCCAGGGCACGCAGCGCCAACAGCTGTTCGCCGGCCGGTGTCGAGGCCAGCGTGATCACCGTCCACTTGCGCCGGAAGAAGCGGATGCGCAGGTACAGCCACGGCCCGGCCACCGCGAGGATCGGGGTGGCCGCGACCGCGATCGCCAGCACCCACGCCAGCCAGCTCGCGGTGTGGTGCAGGTTCTGGCCGGCGCCGGCCAGGTCGAGGGCAGCGTGGCTGGCCGCGGTCAACGGTTTGGCGAGTTGGTCGCCGATCAGCGGCACCCCGTCCACGCTGTCACCGGCCGAATTCAGATTCTCGGCGATGCCGTTGGCGCTGCCTTCAACCTGGGTGCCGACCGAGGCGATGGTGGACACCGCGGAATGCACCGCCATACCGACCATCACCCAGATGACGATCCATGCGATCACCATCACGTCGCTGAGAATCTGGATGAGGAAACGGTGCGGCCGGGATGCGTAGGGCAGGTAGCGCGAACTCATGGTCTCGATCACAGCACGCCTTCGGCCGATGTGGCGACAGATGGAACCGTTCAACGATTTCAGTGGTCTAACAGGACATGCTCGCCGACCATCTGCGCCACCATGACGGTGTTATCACCCTGAGTCAGGCCAAATCATGCGGATTGTCCGAGAGCGCGGTCCAGCGGCGCGTGCGCTCGGGCCAGTGGCGCCGGCTGTCCGCCGGCATCTACTTCGCCGACGACCGGGCGTTCACGGCCGCGGCCCGTGTCCGCGCGGCGGTCTGGGGTTACGGCGATCGCGCCGCTGCCAGCGGTCTCGCCGCAGCGTGGTGGCACGGTGTCGTGAACGACCCGCCCGAAATCATCGAGGTCACCGTCCCCCGCAACACGCACGGACGCGGCCGCGACGGGATCCGGCTCCGCAGGCGTGATCTCGGCTCAGCCGATGTCATTGAGATGCGGGGCCTGCAAGTGACCTCGTTGCCGCTGACCGTCATCGAGGCCGCCGTCCGGCCCGGCGGTGGTCCGAAGGTGATGGACCGGGCCCTACAGCGGCACACCGATTTACCACCGCTGTGGCGGGCCCAGGTGCGCAACAAGGGACGCCACGGTTCACCGCGGGCCCGGATGCTCCTACAGACCGCTGGTGACAACACCCACTCCAAGGCCGAACGGCTATTGGTCAAGCTGCTGGAGGAGGCCCACATCACCGGGTGGTTCTGTAACCACCCCGTTGGTCCATACCTTGTGGACAACGCGTTCCCCCACCACCGGGTGGCCATCGAAATCGACGGATACGCATTTCACAGCGACCCACAACGTTTTCAACAGGACCGGGCCAGGCAGAACTACCTCATCCTCAACGGGTGGCGCGTACTGCGATTCACTTGGCGCGACCTCATCGAGCACCCCGACCGCGTCATCGCGGAGATCCGGCGTGCGATCTCGGCGCGATAACCATCGGTCAGCGACGTAAACCGCGCCGAAATCACGCCAGGGCGACCCACAGGTGCCGGATCCCGGTGTGCCGGTTGCTGCGTGTCCACTCCACCGCCGCGGCCACCTCGACCGTCGCAAAGCGCGCCAGCAATTCCTCGAACAGCACCCGCAGTTCCAGCCGGGCCAGGTTGGCGCCCAGGCAGTAGTGGATACCCTGCCCGAAGCCCAGGTGCGGGTTGGGCTTGCGCCGGACGTCGAACACGTCGGGCTCGGTGAATACCGACGAGTCGCGGTTGGCCGAGCCCTCCCATACCAGCACTTTCTGCCCGGCCGCGATCGCGCACCCGCCGAGCGCGGCGTCGCGGGTGGCGGTGCGCCGCTTCGACGGTGACGGCGATGTCCAGCGCAGCATCTCCTCGATCGCCGTGGGCAGCAGTGCGGGGTCGGACCGCAACAGTGCGTACTGATCGGGGTGCTGCGCGAGCGCGAGCAGTCCGCCTGCGATCGCATTGCGGGTGGTCTCCGCGCCCGCGGAGAACAGCAGGTTGAAGAACAGGTACAACTCGATGTCGGTCAGGCCCGAACCCTCGGCGAGAACCGCGTTGGTGACGACCGAGAGCATGTCATCGGTTGTCGAAACACGTTTCGATGCAATCAGTTCGGTGCCGAACGCGTAGATCCGCGACCCGGCCTCCTCGACCGACATCCGCATCGATGCGGCCCGCCGGGACGCGCCGAAGTCGAAGTTGGGCTCGATGGCCTCGAACAGCCAGTGCCGTTCGGATTCGGGGATTCCCATCAGGATGCAGATCATCTGCATCGGCAGCTCGGCGGCCACGTCCACCAGGAAGTCAAACTCCGCGCCCGGCGCCACGTTGTCCAGCAACCGGCGCGCCCGTGCCCGCAGGTCGTCCTCGACACGGGTGATCATCCGCGGCGTCAGACCCGAACTCACCAGCCGGCGGATCGTGGCGTGCCGCGGATCGTCCATCATGTTGAGTACCTGACCGGCGATCGAGATGTCCTGCAGCAGGGTGCCGCCGAAGGGCCGCGAGCCGCCGGTCACCGATGAATACACTTCCGGATCGCGCAGCACCGCAAGGGTTTCCGCATACGTCGCCACCGACCAGAAGCCCTCGTCATCCGGGGTGTTCTCGGTCGGCTCGTGCCAGAAGACCGGTGCCTGGGCGCGGTGGCGGGCGAACAACTCGTGCGGGAAGCCCGCTGCGAAGTTGTCCAGGTCGGTGAGATCCGCGCCGATCAGAGGATCGCCCCCGGGGTGTAGTCCGCGGCGTCCGGGTACCGGGACACCAGCTCCGACACCGCCGCAGCCACCGCATCCACCTGATCGGCGGCCGCGCCGGTGAAGACGGACTTGTCGGCCAGCGCCGCATCGAGGGCGGCACGGTCCAACGGCAGCCGTGGATCCGCGACCAGCCGGTCCAAAAGGTCTGGTTCCGAACCCTTTTCGCGCATCGCCAGCGCGACGGCCACGGCGTGTTCCTTGATCACCTCGTGTGCGGTCTCGCGGCCCACCCCGGCGCGCACCGCGGCGATCAGGATCCGGGTGGTGGCCAGGAACGGCAGGTAACGGTCGAGTTCACGCTGGATGACCGCCGGGTAGGCGCCGAACTCGTCGAGCACCGTCAGGAACGTCTCGGTCTGACCGTCGAGGGCGAAGAACGCGTCGGGCAGCGCCACCCGGCGCACCACGGAGCAGAACACGTCGCCCTCGTTCCATTGCGCCCCAGCCAGTTCCGCGGCCATCGAGGCGTAACCGCGCAGCACGACCTGTAACCCGTTGACCCGTTCGCACGAGCGGGTGTTCATCTTGTGCGGCATGGCCGAGGAGCCGACCTGGCCCGGCGCGAAGCCCTCGGTCACCAACTCGTGGCCGGCCATGAGGCGCACGGTGTGCGCGAACGAGGACGGACCGGCGCCGAGTTGCACCAGCGCCGAGACGACGTCGTGGTCCAACGACCGCGGATAGACCTGTCCCACACTGGAAAGCACCGCGCCGAAACCCAGAAACGACGCCACCCGGGATTCCAGCTCCGCCAGCCGCGCACCGTCACCGTCGAAGAGGTCGAGCATGTCCTGCGCGGTTCCCATCGGCCCCTTGATGCCGCGCAGCGGGTACCGGTCGAGCAGCTCGCGCACCCGCTGCAGCGCCACCAGCGTCTCCTGCGCCGCCGACGCGAACCGCTTGCCCAGCGTGGTCGCCTGGGCGGCGACGTTGTGCGACCGCCCGGCCATCACCAGGTCCCGGTACTGCACGGCGCGGTCGGCCAGCCGGGCGACGACGGCCACCCCGTGCGCGAACACCAGTTCCAGTGACCGCCGGATCTGCAACTGCTCGACGTTCTCGGTGAGGTCCCGGCTCGTCATGCCCTTGTGTACCTGCTCATGGCCGGCCAGCGCGTTGAACTCCTCGATGCGGGCCTTGACGTCATGTCGCGTCACCCGCTCGCGGGCGGCGATCGACGCCAGGTCGACGTCCTCCAGCACCCGCTCGTAGTCCCCCACGACGCCGTCGGGCACGGGCACGCCGAGTTCGGCCTGGGCCCGCAGCACCGCCAGCCACAACCGGCGTTCGGCGACGATCTTGGCCTCCGGCGACCAGATCGCCACCATCTCGGCGCTGGCGTAGCGCCCGGCCAGCACATTGGGAATGCTCACGGACTCACCTTAAGGCCCCGGCCGGCCGACCAGCGCCCCGCGACCTGCGTCCGCCGTACGGATATGTCACGCCCGCGCCGAAAATCGGCGTATATCTCAACACTCGTCCCGCGACCAGGTAGGGCAGAGTGGATGCGTGCATTTCATCGGCCTGGACCTCGCCTGGGGCGAACTCAAACCCACCGGAGTGGCCGTCATCGAAAGCACCGCCGACGGCGGCCGGCTCGTGTACGCGGGCGCGGCCACCGACGACGACAGCATCCGGGCCGCGCTGGCACCGTATGTGCGGGGTGATTGCGTGGTCGGCATCGACGCCCCGCTGATCGTCACCAACCCGACCGGGCAGCGGCCCGCCGAACGCCAACTCAACGCCGACTTCGCCCGGTTCCAGGCCGGCGCGCATCCGACCAACACCGGTAAGCCCGAGTTCAGCGGCACCCCGCGCGGCGCCCGGATCGCCACGGCGCTCGGCCTGGACATCGCCCCGGATTCCGCTGCGTCCCGCCGGGCCGTCGAGGTCTACCCGCACGCCGCCGCGGTCGCCCTGTTCCGCCTCGGCCGCACGTTGAAGTACAAGGCCAAACCCGGGCGCACCGCCACTGGGCTGCGGGCCGAACTGCTGCGGCTCATGGAACACATCGAAGAGCTGGCGCAGGCCACGCCGGTACTGCGGGTGGCCGACAGCGACGACTGGGCCCACCTGCGCGAGGTCGTCGAAAAGGCCGGGCGCAAAAGCGAATTGCGCACCGCCGAAGATCCGGTGGACGCGGTGTTGTGCGCCTACGTCGCGATGTTCGCCACCCGCCGTCCCACCGACGTCACCACCTTCGGCGATGCCGAGACCGGATACATCGTCACCCCGACGCTGCCGCACGACCTGTCGCCGGCCGCGCCCGAGCCCACTCCGGGCGCGATCCACGACGCCATCGCCACCTACACGCAGCGGCGCCCCGCCCTCGTCGAGTCGACGGAGCGCTACCTGAGACAGGTGACGAGTCTGCTCGACGACGCCGGCATCAACTACCTGAGCGTGCGCGGCCGCACCAAGACGGTGGCGTCGTTCGCCGCCAAGGCCGACCGCACCGTGGACGGCCGGCGCCTCTACACCGATCCGCTCTCGGAGATCACCGACCAGGTCGGGCTGCGGGTCATCACGTTCCTGCGCGACGACGTGGCGACGGTGGCCGAAATTCTCGCCGAGGAGATGCGGCTCCTCGAGGACCGCGACATGGGCCGGGAGACGGCGAGCGCCGGCCGGTGGGGGTACTCCAGCCGGCATCTGCTGGTGGCGGCCGAGGGGGAACAGCAGCCCGCGTCGATCCAGGTCCGCACGATCCTGCAGCACGCGTGGGCCGAGTTCGAGCACGACATCCGCTACAAGGGATCCGTTCCCGAAGTGGACGTCCCGGATCTGGATCGCCGCTTCGCGCTGGCGGCGGGCCTGCTGGAACTGGCCGACAACGAGTTCTCGGCGATCCGGGACCGGTTGCGCTCCACGACGCCCACCGAACGCCCACCCGAATCCTCCGAGACCGCCGACCCGCGGATCCCGACGCCGGTGCTCGCCACGTACCTGGGCAACCGGTTTCCCGACGCGGGCTGGTCACGCACCGAGCACTACGCGTGGGTCTCCGGACTGCTGCTGGATCTGGGCATCGACTCGCTCGACGCGCTGGACGCCCTGCTGGCCGGTGTCGACACCGACGCGATCAACACCGCCATGGGGTACCGCTTCCCGGCCGGTGCGGTGCGGCGCCTCGACGACGTGCTGCTGGCGGTATTCGGCACGCGCTATGCCGGGTTGGCCGACAACGCGCACCGAATCACCTTGTTGGAGAACCGGTTGGCCAAACTCGATCCCGTGCGGCGCCCCGACGCCGGGGATCGGTGAACTCAAACGTGCACGGCGCGCTGGTCGATCGGCGCGAAGACGTCGATGACGTCGACCAGGGTGGCGCGGGCGTTGTCCCGCGGCGTGCCCCCGTCGTCGACGAGCGCTGAAACGACCGCACCGTCGACGGCGCACACCAGCGCGGAGAGCAGATCCGTGCGAACGCAGCGGCCGGATCGTTCGACCGCCTCGCCGACCGCGTCGGTGCGCTGCTGCAGGACGCGGCGCTGGATGTCGCGCAGCGCGGGCTGACGGGCGCAGGCGATGTAGCGCTCGTAGCGGGAGATCAGATGTTCGGTGCCCGCCCCGGTGTCGGCGAGCAGGAGTTCGACGAGGATGTCGGCGATCGACTCGGCACCGCGCCGGCGCCGCGACAGCGCGGAGACGCGGGTGCGCATCTGGGCGGCCTCGGCCAGCCCGATGTATTCGACGGCCGCAGCGATCAGCTCGTCCAGGGACGAGAAGTAATAGGTGGTCGACGCCAGTGGGAGGCCGGCGCGGCGCGCGACGGCACGGTGGCGCACCGCCTCGAATCCGCCCTCGCACAGCAGTTCGGCGGCGGCGCTCACGAGTGCGCATCGCCGACGCTCCCCCTTCGGGGTGACCGCTGCTGCCGTCATGGTTGGTCATGGTGCCAGCAAAGCCGCGTCACGCTGGCCGTTTTGCGGCAAACACCCTCAGATTTCAAAGCCTAACCTCAGGTTTCGACCGAACCGCCGGACGGTGGCAAGATGGCCGCCATGTCAAACATCAATCGCCGCAGCGTATTACGGGTGGGCCTGAGCGCGATGGCCGGTGCGGCGGGGGCGGTCGCACTGGGCGGTCGCACCGGACCGCGCATCGCATCCGCCGTCCCACCAGCCACGCCCGTCCCGCTCGAACCAGCGACCGTCGATGCCGCGCCCCAGCCCACAATGGTCACCGGTTCGTTCGTGTCGGCGGCGCGCGGCGGTGTCACCACGAATTGGGCCATCGCCCGACCGCCGGGACAGACCCAGCCGTTGCGTCCGGTGATCGCCCTGCACGGCAAGGGCAGCGACGCCGCGACCGTGATGGCCGGTGGCGTGGAACAGGGTCTGGCACAGGCGGTGGCCGCGGGTCTGCCTCCGTTCGCGGTGGTCGCCGTCGACGGCGGCGGCAGCTACTGGCACCAGCGTGCGTCCGGGGAGGACTCCGGGGCGATGGTGCTCGACGAACTGATCCCGATGCTGGGCGCCCACGGCCTGGACACCGCACGGGTGGCGTTCCTCGGCTGGTCGATGGGCGGCTACGGCGCGCTGCTGCTGGGCGCTCGGCTCGGACCGGCCCGCACCGCGGCGATCTCGGCGGTCAGCCCCGCATTGTGGCTCTCCTCGGGTGCGACGGCACCCGGCGCTTTCGATGGCGCCGCCGACTTCGCGGCCAACTCGGTGTTCGGCCTGCCGGCGCTGGCGCAGATCCCGATCCGCATCGACATCGGCACCTCCGATCCGTTCTACGACGCGACGCAGGAGTTCATCGCACAGCTGCCGAACCGGCCGGCGGGCGGTTCCTCGCCGGGCGGGCACGACGCCGGCTTCTGGAGTTCGCAGCTACCCGGTGAACTGACCTGGATCGCACCGCTGCTCACGGCCTGACCCGCCAACAGATGAGCCCCGATGCGCTATTGTCGGATCATACCGTAAGCCTAACGGGAAGGCCCTGCAGTGCATAGCGACGACATGATCCTGATCAGCGTGGACGATCACATCATCGAGCCACCGGACATGTTCAAGAACCACCTGCCCAAGAAGTACGCCGACGAGGCGCCGCGGCTGGTGCACAACCCCGACGGCAGCGACACCTGGCAGTTCCGCGACACCGTCATCCCGAATGTGGCGCTCAACGCGGTGGCCGGCCGGCCGAAGGAGGAGTACGGCCTGGAGCCGCAGGGCCTCGACGAGATCCGCACGGGCTGCTACGACGTCCACGAACGGGTCAAGGACATGAACGCCGGCGGCATCCTGGCGTCGATGAACTTCCCGTCCTTCCCGGGTTTCGCCGCCCGACTGTTCGCCACCGAGGACGTCGACTTCTCCCTGGCACTGGTGCGGGCCTACAACGACTGGCACATCGACGAATGGTGCGGCGCCTATCCGGCCCGGTTCATCCCGATGGCGCTGCCGGTGATCTGGGATGCGGAGTTGTGCGCGCAGGAGGTGCGGCGCTGCGCCGAGAAGGGCGTGCACTCGCTGACCTTCACGGAAAACCCTGCCGCCCTTGGCTATCCGTCGTTCCACGACGAATTCTGGAAGCCGCTGTGGCAGGCGCTGTGCGACACCGAAACCGTCATGAGCGTGCACATCGGGTCGTCGGGCAAGCTGGCGATCACCGCGCCGGACGCCCCGCTGGACGTGATGATCACCCTGCAGCCGATGAACATCGTGCAGGCCGCCGCCGACCTGCTGTGGTCCAAACCCGTCAAGGACTACCCGGATCTCAAGATCGCGCTCAGCGAGGGCGGCACCGGCTGGATCCCCTACTTCCTCGAACGCGCGGACCGCACCTACGAGATGCATTCGACCTGGACGCATCAGGACTTCGGCGGCAAGCTGCCCAGCGAGGTGTTCCGCGAGCACTTCCTGACCTGCTTCATCTCCGATCCCCTCGGCATCAAACTGCGCCACGAGATCGGCATCGACAACATCAGCTGGGAGGCCGACTACCCGCACAGCGACTCGATGTGGCCGGGCGCCCCCGAGGAACTCGGCGCGGTCTTCGCCGCGGAGCATGTCTCCGACGACGACATCGACAAGATGACGTACCAGAACGCGATGCGCTGGTACTCGTTCGACCCGTTCGCACACATCGGCCGCGAGCAGGCCACCGTCGGCGCACTGCGCAAGGCCGCCGAGGGGCACGACGTGTCCGTGCGGGCGCTGTCGCATCACAAGCGGGAGGACGACGGCGGCATCGTCGAATCCTCGTTGATCTTGCAGGGTGCCGCCCGCGCCCAGACCGGGGCATAGCCCCGGTCTGCCGCCGCATCACGTCACGGCATACCGCATCGGCAGGTGTTTGAGCCCGCCGACGAAGGTGGTGGCCATGTGCTGCGGCTCGCCGGCGATCTCCGCTGATGTCATCCGTGGCAGCAGTTCGGAGAAGAAGCTGTTGATCTCCATCCGCGCCAGCGCCGCGCCGAGGCAGAAGTGCACGCCGTACCCGAATGCGATGTGCTTGTTGGGATCTCGGCCCACATCGAACCGGAACGGGTCGTCGAAGATCTCCTCGTCGCGGTTGCCCGAGACATAGGACAGCAGTACGGACTCGCCCTTGGCGATACGGACCCCGCGGATCTCGTAGTCCTCTTGGGCGGTGCGCATGAACTCCTTGACCGGGGTGGTCCAGCGGACCATCTCCTCGACGGCCAACGGCATCAGACTCATGTCGGCCTGCAGGCGGGCCAGTTGGTCGGGGTTCTCCAGCAGCGCGAGCATGCCGCCGGAGATCGCGGCGCTGCTGGTGTCGTGCCCGGCCGCGGCGACGATCGTGTAATAGGACACGGTGTCGATGTCCGAGAGCGGCTCGCCGTCCAGGGTGGCGTTGGAGATCGTGGACGCCAGGTCGTCGGTCGGGTTCGCGCGCCGCGACGCGGTGAGTTCGGTGAAGTACTGGAACATCTCGAGCAACGCCATGCCCTGCTCTTCCACGGTGACTCCGCGCTTGAACTCGTCGTCGTCGCTGCCGAACAACTCCTGGGTCAGCTTGAGCATGAACGCGAAATCGGACTCGGGCACCCCGAGCAGCGTCATGATCATGTACAGCGGGTAGTTGACCGCCACCTGCTGCACGAAATCGCACTCCGGCCCTTCGGCGGCCATCTTGTCGACGAACCGCTTGGCCAACTCGTCGGCGCGATCCTTCAACGCGCGCATGGCTTTCGGCCGGAACCAGTTGGCCCCGATAGCTCTCAGGTCGCGGTGCAACGGGTCGTCGGCGTGGATCAGTGTCCGGATGCCGAGCGCGGCCTGCTGTTCGTCGCCCTCCCGGGTGGTCAGCACCGGGCGCGGCGCGTTGGTGAAGATGTCGTTCGCGCGCTCGATCTCCATGATGTCGGCGTGCTTGGTGATCGCCCAGAACGGCGCGTAGTCGGGCACCTCGACCCAGGACACCGGTGCGCTGGCCCGCAGCTGCGCCAGTCCCGCGTGCAGCCGCGTCTCGTCGGTGTAGGCCTTGGGATCGGCGAGCATCGCCCCCGCTGATTCGACGGTCGGACTGGCCATCCCCACGCTCCTCTTGCTGTGACGCCGCTCACCGGCGAATCCACAGTAGCAGTTCCGGTAAGTGCTTCAGTATCGGTCAGGACCGCCCGGCGTCCAGGACTCCGGTGGCGGTCTCGGCGCGCTGCTGATACTCCCGCCTGGCGTCGGCGTCGAAGTCGAGGAAGACCCGGTCGGACCCGACGCGGGCGTTGAGCCACCGGCGGCCGCGCGGGCCCAGCATCGACATCAGCGGGGCCATGAAGCGCATCGGATATGGCACCACCACATGGGTTTTCGGCTTGTCCAACACCTTGACGACGGCAGCGGCGATGGCCTCGGGTGCCACCGGCTTGCTGCCCTGCGGGGTCCTGGTGCCGGAGATCAGTTCGGTTGCGGTGAACGGCGGCATGACGACGCTGACGTGTACGCCGTGCGGGGCGAACTCGTCGGCCATCGCGGTCGACAACCCGACCACGGCGAACTTCGTGCCCGCGTACACCACCTGCCCGGGCACCGGCACCGCACCGGCCAGCGAGGCGATGTTGACGATGTGGCCGCGGCCGCGACTCACCATCTCGGGCAGCACCAGCCGGCATCCGGTGAGCACCCCGCACAGGTTGACCTCGACGGCGGTGCGGACCGCCTGCTCGGACTGCTCGAGGTAGTGACCCACCGGCATCACCCCGGCGTTGTTGATCAGCACGTCGATGTGGCCGCCACCGTCGGCGCGGGCCCGGTCCAGGAACGCGGCGAACGATCCGGGGTCGGCGACGTCCAGCGGATGCCCGGTGACGGGGCCGGGCAACCGGCCCACCGCTTCCCGGAGCGCCGCAACGTCACGGTCACCGATCACCACCCGCGCGCCGCGGGCCAGCAGCGCCGCCGCGGTGGCGTACCCGATGCCGCGTGCCGCACCGGTGACGGCGACGGTCCTATCCGCGATCGAATCCACGTTGCCTCCCTTGCGATTCGGTCCGTACTTCGGCAAGCACGGTGGCGATCACCGGCTCCGGTGTCCCGCCCGCGAAGCCCGGCAGGACACGGTCGATGACGCCGGCGCAGCGGTCCGCAAGGGCCGTCGCCACCCGGTCGATCGGCGCGACGACGGCGAAGGCGCCCAGCACGTCGTCGTCGATCAGCCCGGCCATGCCGTCCCAATCGCCCTCGATTGACAGTCGCCGCAGCTCCGGCTGAAGTTCACCCCAGCCGTGCAGGTCCAGCACCGGCAGGTACGCGGGGGTGGAGGCGTAGAACGCGATCTGTTTGCGGTAGGCCGCGGCCGCGGCGGCCATCTCGCTCTCGTCGCGGCCGGTGACGATGAAGACTGGGCTGGACACCTCGAACCCGTCGCGGCTGTGTTCGCTTTTGTCCATGCCCCGGCGCAGGGCCGGGATGGCCACCTCGTCGAGATAGCGCCGGGTGGTGAACGCATGGGCCAGCAGTCCGTCGGCGACCTCGCCCGTCATCTCGGTCATCGCCGCACCGACGGCCGCGATGAAGACCTTCGGGGCCGGCTGCCCCGAGGGCTCGGGCGTGAACATCGGGGTCATCAGCGTGTGGCTGTAAAAGTCGCCCTCGAACCGCAGCCGGTCCCCGGTTGTCCAGCAATGCCAGATTTCCCGAAGGGCGGCAACGAATTCCGCCATCCGGCGCACCGGACGGCTCCACGGCATCCCGAACCGCTTCTCGATGTGCGGCCGGATCTGGGTGCCCAGGCCCAGCAGGAACCGGCCGCGGGAGTACGCCTGCAGATCCCATGCGGTGCTCGCAACGGTCATCGGGTTGCGCGCAAACGCGACCGCAATGCTGGTCCCGAGCTCGATGGCCGAGGTGTGCTCGGCGGCCAACAGCAACGGCAAAAAGGGGTCGTGGTTGATCTCCCCGGTCCAGCAGCCGTCGTAGCCAGCCGCTTCGTGGCCGCGCGCAACGTCGGGGACTCGGTCGAGATCGCTGGGAATCCCACGGTCGATCTTGAGCTTCCCGACCATCCTGGCGACGCTACAGTAAGCTCTTCGGTACGGTCAACGCCACAGCTTTCGGGTCAGCCGCGAAGACAACTGCCGGTCAGGGCGCCCGCGATTGTTCGTCCAGAGTCTGCCCCAGCCATGGCGGTCCGAAGTAGTGCACCGCGAGGCGAATGTAGGTGCCGGCCTGGGCCTTGTTCATCGGGGCACCCCTTTCCGCCGAGGCCTCCATCAGCCCGTTGCCCGCGGTAGCCACTCCGTCCATCGTTGGATTCTCGATCAGCATTCCGACGACGTTGTGAGCGACCTGGATCGCATCGGCGTCGGAGATCGGGCGCGGGATGTGCCGCTCGTGCAGTTCCGTCAGGAAGTACTCTTCCGGCGTGGGTTCGGCCGTTGCCGTCTGCGCCACGAACAACGGAATCGCGACGACAGCCAACACCGCGACCAGAATTGCCTTCATAGCCGCACGCAGTGAGCATGCGATGTCAACCTGCACGGCGCCCTCCTATGGTCAGCCCCTCCATCGAATCCGCCCCGGGCCCGTTTTCACAGGGCCGATGGGCCCGAATGCGAGGGCACATCGTTTGCTGATCAGCGAACTCGGCATGGGGATCAGCCGCGAATTTCCCGAACATGCTGGCGCTACGGTAAGTGGCTCGGTACGGTTCGACGCCACGGGTCCGGAGCGACGATCTGATCGCCGGTGTCGTGACGGCAAGGAGGCCGATGACAGGGTCGCAGGCCGACGCGTGGCGCGACACGCTCGATGATCTCCGGCGGCGGCGGGACCGGTCCCTTTCGATGGGCGGTCCGGATCGGCTCACCACCCATCGCGGCCAGGGCAAGCTCGACGCCCGCGCCCGGGTCGCGCATCTCCTGGACGAGGGCAGTTTCCGCGAGCTGGGCACCCTGGTCGGCGGCGAGACCGCCGCCGACGGCATCGTCGTCGGCTCGGGGCTGATCGCCGGCTCGCCGGTCATGGTGGGCGCCGAGGATTTCACCACCGTCGCGGGGACAATCGGTGCGGGCAGCAATGCCAAGCGCTACCGGATCGCCGAACTGGCGGTACGAAACAAGGTCCCGTTGGTGATGTTGTTGGAGGGTGCGGGTTTTCGGCCGGGCAAGCACGGCGGGCGCTCTCCCACCGATCTCATCGCGCAGGCCCGCTGCTCCGGTGTGGTGCCGACGGTGGCCGCGGTGCTGGGCCCGTCGGCAGGCCATGGCGCGCTCGTCGCGCCGGTGTGCGATTTCCGGATCATGAGCGCCCGGGGTGCCATCTTCACCGCGGGGCCGCCCGTGGTCAAAGAGGCCACCGGAGAAGACATCTCGAAGGAGGACCTCGGCGGGCCGGATGTCGCGCTGGCCAGTGGGGTGATCCACAATGTCGCCGACGACGACGCCGCGGCACTCGACGAAGTGCGCCGGTATCTGTCGTACTTCCCGGCCAGTGCGTGGTCCTATCCCCCCGCACGGCCCTGCGACGCCGGTGCGCGGGCCACGCCGGAACTGCTGGACGTCATCCCGCGCGACAACCGCCGAGTCTACGACATCCGCCGCGTCCTCGATATTGTCTTTGACACCCCCGACTGGTTCGAGGTGCAGCCACGCTTCGGCCGCGGAATCATCTGCGCCCTGGCCCATCTCGGCGGCCACCCCGTTGCCGTCGTCGCCAATCAGCCGCAGGTGATGGCCGGCTCCATCGACGCCGACTCCGCCGACAAGGCCGCGCATTTCATCATGGTCGCCGACTCGTTCCACCTGCCGATCGTGTTTCTGGCCGACAATCCGGGCATGCTGCCGGGCAGCCGATCCGAACGCGAGGGCATCCTGCGCAGCGGCGCACGGATGTTCACCGCCCAGACCACCGCCACCACCCTCAAGTTGCATCTGACACTGCGCAAGGCCTACGGCTTCGGCTCGATGGTGATGTCGCTGTTGGGATTCGACGATCAGGTGGCCACCTTCGGCTATCCGGGTGCGACCATGGGCGCAATGAGCGCGGCGGCGCTGAGCCGGGCCGCACACGCCGACACCGACCTGTCCGCCGAACTGCGCGACGCCGAACTGCAGGCATCCTTCAACTCCGCCGAGAACTTCGGCTTCGATGAACTCATCGATCCCCGCGAGACCCGCGACGCGCTGCTCGGCGCGCTGCTGCGCGGCCTGTCCGCCCGCCAGGCGCCGGCGCAGCCGGTGGCCCGGACCGCGATCCTGCCCTGATTGGATGCCCCTGTGACGACACTCCGGTCGAGAATGCTCGGTAGTTGGCAGCTGGTGCGGTTCGAATCCCGCAATGTCGCAACCGGTCACGTCCTACAGCCGCTGGGCCCGGATCCGCAGGGCCTGATCCTCTACACCGGGGACGGGTTCATGTCGGCGCAACTCGCGCCCGGCACCGACACCCAGATCGCCGGTTCCGTTGCCGCCGGGCCTCTTGCTCGCGCAACTACACCACTCGCCGAGCCCGGCGGTTCCGTTGCCGCCGGGCCTCTTGCTCGCGCAACTACACCGCTCGCCGAGCCCGGCGGTTCCGTTGCCGCCGGGCCTCTTGCTCGCGGAACTACACCGCTCGCCGAGCCCGGCGGGTACATCGCCTATACCGGACCGTTCCACGTCGACGAGCAGGCCGGGATCGTGCACCACGAGGTCCGGATGGCGACCATGCCGGACCTGCTGGCCGCGCCACAACTGCGCGAAGTGCACGTCGACCGGGACATGCTGACGCTGTCGGCCACACTTACCGACGAATCCGGCACCACCACCCACAGCACCCTGACCTGGCGTCGGGCGATCCGATAGGAATCACTGTGCCGCAGGATATTCGGGATCTCATCCATGACCGCGAGGCCTATGCCGCCGAGTTACGCAGGCGCTGGGGCGGCCTGCTCAGCTACCGGTATCTCGGCCGCACCTACGCGGCGATGGACCTCGGCCCGGAGGACAACACCGTCACCCTGCGCCGCGATATGCGCAACGCCACCGGCGGCCTGCTGCTGGCCGTGCTGGGAATCGCATCCCCGGAGGGCGGCGGGATGTCCGACCTGGAAGCGGTGCCCAATCCGGTGGTGCACTCATGCCAGGTGATCGACCCGGGCCGCGACGTCGCCCGGATCGAGGTCGTCTCCGAAACCCTCAAACGCGGGCGCCAGATGGGCTACAGCCGGTCGCGAATCGTCGATGCCGACAACCCGTCCCGGGTGCTGGCGCTGACCGCGGGACAGGGCGTCGCGATCGGCTCACCGCCGGACGGCCTGGAGAAGATGCCGGTCGAGCCGATCGAGGTGGTCGACTCGCCCGATATGCCGCCACTGCGGGAGGTGTTCGGCTGCACCCGGCGGGCCGACGGCAATTGGGCGCTGCCCGAACTGTCCGAGGAGGTGGCCTCCCCGGATGCCGCGCTGCACATCGGTCCGCAGTTCGTGACCCTGGAGACCGCCGCACTGGATCTGGCGGTCAAGACCGCCGGTACCGGCCTGCTGCAAGGGGTCTCGTCCCACGTGATGTTCATGGCCCGCGGCAAGACCGGCCCGTTCCGGGCGGAGGCCGCCGCCATGCGGGGCGCGGGCGGCATGATCGCCGTGCAGACGACGCTGTTCGACGAGGGCGCCGAGGGCGCCGAGGGCAAGGCCATCACCGTCGGTAGCTACCAGTTCTCCCCGAGCCTCTAACTCGTATTCGCCGAGCGTGCGTAGTCCGCCAACACACCGGTGACGGCGGACTTCTGTGCCCCTTCGCGTTCAGCCGCACAACGTTTCGGAGATCTCCCACAACCGGGCCGCGCGGTTCTCATCCATCGCATACGCCTCGACGTCCGTGCGGATCGCACAGTCGGCGAGATACACCGAACCCACACCGTCCAGTTCGGCCGTCGTCGCGGCCCACACCTGGGTGGCCGCGCCCTGCTCCGGGGTGAGAATCGAGTCCAGCACCGCACCGCGGTCCCGGTTGTCGGTGGCCATGGCCCGTAGCGCACCGAAGTCGTCGCGGGTCATGTGCCGCGCCAGCGAGGTGCCCACCACACCGGGATGCACGGCCACGGCGTGGACCCCGTCGCCGGCGTAGCGCCGGTTGAGTTCGACCATGTGCAGCACGTTGGCTGTCTTCGAGGCCCCATACGCACGGAATTTGTCGTACTCGCGGTGCTCCCAGTTGGGGTCGTCGAGGTCGATGTCGCTCATGTGATGCCCGTCGGAGGACAGGATGACCACCCGCGCGCCACCCAGCTGCGGCCGCAGCAGCCGGGTGAGCTCGAAGTGCCCCAGATGGTTTGTGCCGAACTGGATCTCGAAGCCGTCCGAGGTCCGGGAGAACGGGGTGAACATGACGCCCGCGTTGTTCATCAGGACGTCGATCGCGGGTGTCAGGGTCGCAATCTGCGCAGCCGCCGCGCGCACGCTGGCCAGTGATGTCAGATCGAGAGGAACCAGCGAGGTGCGCGCATCCGGATACTGGGCCGCGATCCACTGTTGCGCATCCTGCAATGCCGGCACGTTCCGCGCCGCGAGGATCACGTGGGCGCCGGCGGCCGCGAGTGCTCGCGCGGACTCGCGGCCCAGCCCGGCCGAGGGCCCCGTGATCACAACGGTTTTCCCGGTCATGTCCGTCTGATGCATCACAGTCCGATTCCCTTCACCCGCAGCAGCGCCTCATGGTGCGAGGCCGTCACATAAAGTTCGTCCGGCTCACGGCCCAGGCAGACGTTGGTGGGCAGCGCACCGTCGCCCACCGCCACACTGTCGAGCAGCGCACCGGAGGCCGACACCAGGTCGCAGCGGTGCCCGCCGGTCAACGCCACCCAGGCCGCGCCGTCGGGACGCACCGCCAGGCCGTCGGGCCAACCGTTCTGAAACGCGTAGAGGACGCTGCCCGGGCCCAACGCACCGTCCGGCCCGACCGGGTACACCCAGAGTTGTGCGCCGTAGGTGCTGGTCACCAGCAGCCGCGCACCGTCCGGGCTGAAGCCGAGCCCGTTGATGAAGATCGGTCCGTCCTCCAGCACTAATTCCGTTGCCCCGGAATCGGTGTCGACGGTCCACACCCGGCCGGCGTGGGCCGGGTCGGGATTGAAGAAGTCGACCTCGGCGCGGGTGTCGGTCACCCAGAGCCGGCCGTCGGGGCCGATGACCAGATCGTTGGGCGCGTCCATGCCGGTGGCCAGATAGTCGGCGCGACCGTCCCGGATCACCTGAACCCCGGGCTCGGCCGGGCCGCTGCCCCCGAAGATGCCGCCGTTCTGCGCGACGTAGATGGTGCCGTCCGGGGCGACCACCGAACCGTTGGCGCCGCCACCGGTGTCGATGCGCTCCGGGGTCCCGCCGGCGGGGTCGACGAGGTAGACGCACCCGTGGCTGATGGACGTCACTGCGATCCGGCCGTCCGGCAGCAGTGCCGGCCCCTCGGTGAAGCCGAGTCCGTCGGCGAGGATCTCGATCGTCATCGTCGCGCCTTCCGCCGTTTGGGCGATGCCGCCTCGGCCCGCACGCCGGTCAGGATCCAGCCGACGGACATGGCGAAGTTGTCCTCGATCCGGTCCTGTTCGACGTCGCGCGACAGCTTGGGCTCCGACATGCCACGGACCTCCATGACCGAGTGGTTGATCGTCAGGTTGACCAGTGCCCGGCAACACTCGACCGCGAGCTCCTTCGGAATGCCTTCCCGCAGAGTTGCTTCCACCAGTTGGTTCACGTAGTCCATGATGGCGGCCCGGTCGTCGACCGTCATCAACTCGGTGAGATGTGGATGGGCGTACAACGCGTCGCGCAGCGCCAGACACCACTGCAGCGCCGTCGACTCCCAGTCCTTGCCCTCGTTGAATTCGAGTTGCAACGCCGAGAAATGCCGCGCTACGAGTGCCCGGATCAACTCGTCGCGCGAACCGGCCTGCTGGTAGAGCGTGCGGGTGGAGATGCGCAGGTCGCCGGCCAGCCGGCGGGTGGTCAGCGCCGCCGATCCCTCGGCGTCGAGCAGCGCGAGGGCGCGGTCGTAGATCACCTCGACGGGGATCAGCGGCTTGGCCATCACCCGATGATGGCAGGGGTCTGCCAGAGTGGGAACACCCGGCCGGGTTCGCAGACCTCCTCGACGATCCACTTGCACATGCGGCGAACCGGCTCCATCGCATCCTGCGGGATCGCCCAGTTGACGCTGGCCGCATAGCCCAGCGAGGTCAGCCGCTGCGCGCCGAACAACGGAAGCCTTTCGCGCAGTTTCTCTTTGAGCGATTCGGGGTAGATGCCGATGGTCTGGGTGTAGGCGTTGACGGCGTCGGTGACCTTGTCGATCGAATCGACCGGCACGATGTTGGCGACCCGCCCGGACAGCAGCGTCGAATAGGACACCGCCTCGTCCAGCTGGCTGACGATGATCGCGCCCTCGCCGTGCTCGCCGCCGTAGACCTGGTACCAGTCGTCGGTCAGCCGGGATCCTTCGATGTGCTCCAGCAGCGTCCGGTCGACGACCTTGGGTTTGGTGCTGATGAACTCCGGCAGCTCCAGCAACGCCCGGTACATCAACTCGCCGAGCCGGTTGGCGTTCGCCAGGCCCGCGTCGTCGGTGCCGCTCATCACGTAGATCACCCGGGCGTTGACACAGCCCTCCTGGTTACCCGCGCCGACATCGCAGGCGGCCCGACGGGCCACCTCGCGCAGCGTGTCGTCGTCGGCGAAGGCCTCCGGCCCGATGATGGTGGCGCTGCGCTTGGGGTCCAGGGCGATCAGTTCCAGGCCGGGCTGGATGTAGCGGGTGACGTGTTTGACCGACGCGAAACCGCCCCACGCAACGATCTTCTCGATGTGCTCGGGCTGGTAGAGATGTTCCTCTACCGCCTCGTCACCGCCCTTCCAGTACGCCACGGCAAGGTGCTTGGTCAGCGGGTGGCCGGGGGCGATGTCGGCCAGCGTGCGTGCGATCGCGAGTGCGGTCAGCGGATCGTTGGACGGGGCCTTGATGATGGCGTCGCTGCGCGTCAAGGCGTTGCGCAGCACCGTGATTCCCGAGACCAGGCCCCCGTTGCCGGCCGGCACGTGCAGCGTGCGGGCGCCGAAGGCACGCACCCGGACCTCTCGGCCGTCGAGCAGTCGCCGCGGCACCCAGCCCTCCAGGTAGTCGATGCCGACCTGGGCATCGGCCAGTTCGCGCATCGAGTCCCGGGTGAACATCGCCGGCAGCGCGACGTACCCGGTCCGCAGGATGGAATCGGCCATCGGGTTGGACACCAGGCAGGCCTCGAACGCCTCCTGGATGTAGGCGTTCTTCTCGAACACCAGCGCCTGTCCCAATTCGGCTAGCACATCGAGGATTTCGTCGAGTGAGATGTCGTACAGGTCGGCCATGTCCATCGGGGTGCGCAGCGGCAGCCGGTGGGCGTGCCTGGCCGGGTCGGGCGCGGTGAAGCTGTGGTCAAGCCGGGTGGCGAACGGCACCAGGTCGTCGGTGATCACCTCGCCGCGGACGAACATCGGCACGGTGAAGGTCGTCACGCGAGTTCCTTCAGGAAGTCGATCGCCTCGTTCTGCACCTCATGCGTTGCCGCACAGGAGATCTTGTCCTCGGCACCGTCCTTCTTCTCCGAGAACCGCATGATCTCGTGCTCGAGTGCCACCGTGGTCCGCCCGCACGGACATTCCAGATCCCAGTCGATGGTGACCTCGTCGCCGGTGATGACGCCGCCCCAGTGGCTCTGGTTGATGACGTCGTAGACAGCGAACCGTCCGGTCTGCCGGCCCGCCCGGGGCTGCGGCGCACCGGAGTCGGGGTCGAGGATGTACGGGATCACCCACGGTTGAATGTGATAGCGGTTGTGCTCGCAGGCGAAGTGCACGCCGTTGTGTTCGGAGAATGAATACCCCTCCTGGATCCGCACGCCGCCGTAGAACTCGCGGATGACGTCCATGTAGCCCTCGGGCAGCACCTGACCCTTGGCGCCGCCGCCGGTCAGGATCGCCGAGTTCGGCGCGAAGTCGGCGTGCCCGCCCTCGGCCAGGCCGGCCGCGGCCAGGTTGTACATCAGGTTGTAGGTGTTGGTCATGAACACCCGCCTGCCGCGCAGTTCGTTGGTCAGCCGCGCGATGAACTCCGGGACCTCGGTCATCTGCCGCATCTGCAGGGCGATGAACTCCTCCTTACGCGCGGCCAGCTTGGGATCCAGTTCGAGGCGGCCCAGTTCGCCCTTGGCGGCGGCGGCGCGCATCTTGTTGGCCAGGAACATCAGATCGGTGTCCATCGACCCGGAATACAAAGCGTGGAACCGGCTTTCGTCGCCACCGGTGAACTCCCGCTTGATCCACGGCACCATCCGGGTCATCCCGAAGCGGCCCGAGCTGAAGTTCGGCCAGATGACGTCGACCACCGGGTTCAGTTCGTCCTCGGTGGGCTCCTTACCGAAGGTCTGGAACACCATCATCTTCCAGATCCGCATGCCCTGGACGGTGATCGGCTCGTCCTTGGGGATGAACGAGAACGTTCCCGTCGTCCCCGACGACGTCACCAGCTGCAGCGGGCTCTGGGCCTCCAGGCGTTCCAGCCACTCGTCGATCGAGGCGCAGCCGGCGGTGTCGACGCCGGACAGGTCATAGGCGGTCAGCTTGTCCAACCATTTCGTCATCAGGTCCCAGCGGTTGTTGTCGATCAACGCCGCCGGATACGACTTGTAGGCGGTGTGGGAGAACATCAGCGGCACTACATCGTTGAAGCCGTCGATCCCCTCGACACCCAGGCGGTCGGCGAGCTTGCGCACCATCTCGATGGAGTCCCGATGCTCGCCGAAGCGTTCGATCATCGCCTGGCGCTGCATCTCCTCGAGTTCCGCGCGCGGAAGGCCGTGCATCTTCGTCACGGACTCCTCGAAGAAATCCAACGGCCGGTCCATGAACGTGCGGACCTCGGGACTGACCATGGGAACTCCTCGTCACGGGCATTAAAACACCATTGGTTTTATAACACGCTAGCCGACGACATTCCGCGACACAAGAACCCAGCCCCATCAGCCCGGCCGGCGGTACCGAGCCGCGCCATCGAGTGCCACGACCAGCTACCGGGTCAGGCTCGCCTCGGGATACCGGTTGCCTTGGCGAAGATCCGGTCAGTGATGGGCGACGGCAGTATCCGGGTGTAGGCATGCGCCTTTGAGCCCTTGCCGACGAGATACCGTGCCCGGGGCCGCTTGTCGGCCAGCGCCCGTTCGATCGCGACGGTGATCTCGTCGGCCGATGAGATCACGCCGTCCATCAGGTCGATCGCCCTGTGCATGCCCGCCGTGTGGCCGGCGTAGAGCCGTTGATGCTCCGGGGACATCTTGGCGATGTTCTCCTCATGTTGTTCGTGAGAGCCCTTGCTCATATCGGTGTCGATCTGCCCCGGCTCGATGAGGCTGACCCTGATTCCCCAGGGACGCAATTCGTTTCGCAGTGAATCACCGATCGCTTCGATAGCGAACTTCGAGGCGGCGTAGGCGCCCAGCCCGGGAGTCGCCACCCGGCCGCTCGTCGAGGAGATGAACACGATCCGGCCGCGGGCGTTGCGGATCAGTGGCAACACGGCCTGGGTCACCGCCGTGCTGCCGATGACGTTGACCTCCAACTGCCGGCGCAGTTCGTCCAGTGCCAACGTCTCGATCGGGCCGCCCACGGCGACCCCGGCGTTGTTCACCAGTGCGTCGAGTCGCTCCGGCAGCTGTCCGGGCAGCTTGACCAGGTGTTCGGCATCGGTGATATCGAGTGTGATCGGTGTGATGCCGGGCCGGTCCGCCAACTTCCGTGCATCGGCATCGTTTCGCACGCCGGCGTAGACGCGCCAACCGTGGGCGGCCAGCGTCAACGCGGCGGTTCGGCCCAGACCGCGCCCGGCACCGGTGATCAGAACCGTCGGAGCACCGGCAACGGTCGTCGTACGAGAGCGGGACACATCCGGATTCTGGCCTATCCTTTAACATACTGTCAATGGTAAGGTCGGGCCGTGGCAGCAGGAGGAGCACGCGCGCCGTCGCAGCGCTGGATCGATCTGGGCGAACAACAACGCGCCGCCGTGGCGCGAGCCGCGGTGGATCTCGTTGCCGAAGGGCACATTCCGCTCAAAGTCGCCGATCTGGCAGTAGCGGCGGGCATCACCCGGCCCACCTTCTACAAGTACTTCCCCACTCTGGGCTCGGCCGTTCTGCACACCGCGCGGATGTTGCTGCACGAACTGGACGCCTACATCGCGCCACGCCTGCCCAAGAAGGCCAACGCCCGGGAGCTGCTGCTCGCACGGTTCGCGCTGAGCTTCACCTACGCCCGCTCCCATCCCGAGATGACGCGGTTCTTCAGTTACTACGACTTCTCCTTCCGGGAATCCGGCCTGTCCCGGGACGAGGATGCCGAACGCGGTGCCATCTCGCATGTCGCCGGCGGCCCGTTCCTGGAGCTGTTCAAGGCCGGCCAGGCCGAGGGCTCCATCGACCCCGCCCTACCCACCGATGCGACCTATCTGGCGTTGGTGACTTCGATGACGGGCACCGGCCAGCGGCTGCTGATCGAAACCGCTTGGACCACCGGTGCGGACCGCCGCGCCAGAGCGGTACACCAAACCATGATCGATATCTGGCGGGAAGCGTTGAGCCCAAAGGGGAATTCATGAGCACCCGGTATCCCGAACTCGGCTTCTACGTGCTCGGGGGTCAGCCCAGCGACGCCCGGGTCGGGTTGACCGAGGTCCGCGAGGCCGAAGAGATGGGCCTGGGCACGGCGTTCATCTCGGAGCGCTACAACCTCAAGGAGGCGGGCGCGCTCAGCGGCGCCGTCGGCGCGGTCACGGATTCGATCCGGATTCATGTCGCGGCCACCAACCACAACACCCGCCACCCGATGGTCACCGCGGGGATGGCCCGCACCCTGCAGAGCATCACCGAGGGGCGGTTCGTGCTCGGCCTGGCCCGCGGCGTCAAACTCATGCAGGACGTCTACGGGATCTCGCACATCACCACCGCGCAGATGGAGGACTTCGTCGGCCTCATGCGGCGCCTGTTCCGCGGCGAGACCATCATCGGCCACGACGGACCCGCCGGTTCGTGGCCGGTGCTGCAACTCGATTCCACCCTCGACGGTTATCTCCCGATGAGCCTGGTCGCCCTCGGCCCGAACTCCCTCAAGCTCGGCGGACGCTGTTTCGACGAGGTCATCCTGCACACGTACTTCACCGACGAAGCGACCCGCCGCTGTGTGCGCACCGTCAAGGAGGCGGCCGAACAGGCCGGCCGCGATCCGGACCAGGTCAAGGTGTGGTCCTGCTTCGCCACGATCGGTGATCACATCCCAGAACCGTTGCGCCTGCGGAAGTCCGTCGGCCGGCTGGCCACCTACCTGCAGGGCTACGGCGACTTGATGATCGGCATCAACCGGTGGGATCCCGCAGTCCTGCAACGCTTCCGCGATGACCCCGTGGTGCAGAGTATCCCGGGTTCCATCGACGGCATCGGAACGGCCGGGCAGATCGAACACATCGCCACCCTGTTCCCCGACGAATGGCTGGCCCCCAGCGCCACCGGCACCCCCGAACAGTGCGCAACCGCGGTCCGCGGTCAACTCGACCTCGGCTGCGACGGTGTCATCATGCACGGCGCCACCCCGGCCGAACTCGCCCCGATCGTCAAGGCCTACGGCAGATGACCGACTCGGCCGGAATCATGGACGTCACCCGGCTGCGGGAGTGGCTGGCAGCGACCGCCGTTCCCGCGCTGACGGATCTGACGGTCAGCCGGATAGGCGGCGGAAACTCCAGCGGCGCTTGGCGACTCGACTGTGCCACGCCCGACGGCACCCACAGCCTGGTCCTCAAGGCACCCGATAACGCCGGGTTGGTGTTCGACTGCGACGCATCTCGGGAAGCCCGCATCCTGGCGGCGGCGCACGCGGCGGGCGGACCGGTTCCCGCCGTCGTCGCCACCGACGAGACCGGTGCCGTTCTTGGTCGGCCCTGCTTCGTCATGGACCTCGTCGACGGACACACCGTGCCCGACTCCACCCCGGCGAGCTTTCACGGTGACGGCTGGTTCCGGGACGCCGACGACGCCGTCCAGCGCGCGGTGTGGTGGTCGTTTCTCGACACCCTCGCCCGACTGCATGCGCTGGATGCGCGCTCGATTCCCGCCACCTACCGCTCCGCCGGAGCGCTCGACGTGCTCGACTACTGGCGCAGGTCGCTGCTCGACGCCGCCCCGGCGCATCTGGTGCCGCGTCAACTGGCGGTGATCGATTGGCTGGCCGGCCACGTGCCGGGTGACGCCGACGTCGCGCCCGCGCTGTGCATGGGCGACGCGCGACTCGGCAACGCGATACTCGTCGGCAACGACGTCCGGGCACTCGTCGATTTCGAGGTCGCCTACCTCGGCAACCCGGCGGCCGACATCGGGTACTGCATCATGCAGGAATCCTTCACCCGGGCGCTCAGCGACCGCCCGGCCACCGGCGTCCCCGCTGCGGCCCAGATCTGGGATCGCTGGGAGACCAGCAGCGGGCGCACCGTCGAACACCGTGACTACTGGATCGCGTTCGGCGCCACCATCCTCTGCGTCACCGCCACGCGGGCGATGCTGAATTGGGGTATGCCGGTCGAGTCGATCGACAACGACAACCTCGTCGTCCAGGAGTGGGAGAACCTTGTTGCGCGCGCTGCGCGCTGATACGAAACTTCAACGGAGAGAAGATGATCGACCGACATCACATCGTACTCACCACCAAGACCGGCGCGGGTGCATCCTGGCCGGAGTGGCACCTCTCCGCGTGGTTGACCATTCCCGAGGACATCAGGCGTGACGAACTGCATGTGCTGGTGCACGGCGCCGGCGCCGATCACCGGTACTGGGATTGGCCGATGCAATCCGAGCGGTACTCCTATGTCTCCTGGGCCGCCGAGCGCGGCATTCCGACGCTGAACATCGACCGGGTCGGCTGCGGGCACAGTTCCCATCCGCCGGGCCGGGACGTCACCGTGTCGGCGCAGGGCGACGGCATCGCTGCGGTCATCGACGCGATACGGCATGCCCGGATCGGTTCGCTGCCGCCGGTTTCCCGGATCGTGCTCATCGGTCATTCCATCGGATCGGTGATCGCCGGGATCAGCGTTGCCGATCATGGCGGCCCGGACGCCCTCGTGCTCACCGGATACCTGCCGGTTGACGGCACCGCGGAGATGGGCGATGAACTGTTCGAATTCGCCTTCGTGCCGGCCATCGAGGGCAAACCCGAGTTCCTCGGATTGGTCGACCAGGACTACCTGGTGCCACGGGACGGGCTCGGGGTTGACGAGGTCCGGTACTGGGCGCCGGCCACCGACCCCGACGTGGTGGCCTTCGACGGTGCGATCAAGGGTCCGGCAACCAGGGCCGAACTCCGCGATGCCGCGCTGGCCGGACCACGTATCCGCGAGATCGCGCTGCCGACATTGGCCCTTGTCGGTGAACACGACGCGCTGCTGATCGACAAGAACCTGGGCGAGAAGACCACGCACGACACCGTGCGCCGGGTCGCCGACACCGTGGGTTCGAACTTCGAATTCGACGTGGTTGCCGGCACCGGACACATGCAGTGCCTGCAACGCAACGCGCACGACACCTTTGGTGCGATCGAGCGTTGGCTGGCAACCACTTTCGGATCCTGATCGAGGGCAAATGATGAACCTGCTCCCACGACGTCGCACACCCTCGGCACCCTTCCGGGTCGGATTGATGGATTCGGTTCTGGCCGGACGTCCGGCCGCCGACACCTTCAGTCGCGCCGGCTACCTGTCCGCGGTGGCCAGCCGCGTCGACTCCTACTGGGTTCCCGACCACATCAACGGCCAGACGCCTCGACCACTCTGGCACCCGCGCTACACCGGTGCCGCCCGGTTACTGAAGTCCCCCGATGCGGCCATGGAGGCCTGGACGCTGCTCGGCAGCCTGGCGGCGCGGCGGCGGTTCTCCGGCATCCTCCTCGGCATCGGCGTGACCGACACCGGACGCCGGAACCCGGCGGTGACCGCGCAGGCGATCGCGACGTTGAACCTGCTGACCCGTGGGCGGGCCATCCTGGGCATCGGGCCCGGGGAGCGGGTCGGCAACGAACCATATGGCGTCGACTGGTCGAAACCGGTTGCCCGCTTCGAGGAAGCGTTGGCCACCATCCGGGCCCTGTGGGATTCGCACGGCGAACCGGTCAACCGCGATTCACCGTTCTTTCCGCTGCGAGACGCGATGTTCGATCTGCCCCCGTATAGGGGACGCTGGCCCGAGATATGGATCGCCGCGCATGGCCCGCGCATGCTTCGGGCCACCGGGCGCTACGGAGACGCGTGGTTCCCCGGCTTCGCGCATCGGCCCGAGGATTACGCCGCCCGGTTGGACACGATCCGGTCGGCGGCCTCGGACGCCGGGCGCGATCCGATGTCCATCACCCCCGCACTGTGGCTACCGGTAGTCGCCGCCTCGAGTCGTGCGGCCGCCGACGCCGCAATCGATTCCACCGTGGTCAGGACGTGGGCGATGACGTCGGCGCCGGCCCAGTTCTTCGCCGATCACGGCGCCGAACATCCACTGGGACCGGGGTTCACCGGGATGCAGGATCACGTCGTGTACACGATGGACGAGAAGACCATCGCGGAGAAGTCGGCGCAGGTGCCGTCCGCGGTGGTCAAGGCGATGCTGCTCAGCGGCACGGCCGACGACGTGGTGGAGCAGGCGGCGCACTGGCGCGACCACGGAGTCCGCTACCTCGTCGTCGTCAATTTCGGTGTCATGCAACCGAACTTCCGCGCCGGCCTGGCGACCACCGGACCCTTCACCCGCGTCGTTCACCGGTTGAAGCGCCTCTGAAACCCGTCGTCGCCGATCCCAAGGCCGGCGACCTTGTGCCGCGAACCGCCCGACTGGTAAAACATCATTGTAGTTTTATAGCGAGATGAGGACCGCGTGACCGAATTCCTGCGGACCGAACAGCACGGCGGCGTGCGGGTCCTGATCATCGATCGACCCGAGTCGAAGAATGCGATGCACGGCCCGTTGCGCACCGCGCTACGCGCCGAGTTCGCCGCGGCCGACGCCGACGACACCGTCAACGCCGTCATCCTGACCGGAACCGACCCGGTGTTCAGCGCCGGCGTGGATTTCAAGAACCTCGACCGTGGCGCCGACGAGACCGGCGGACCCCTGGGCCTCACCCCGGCCGCGGTCATCCGCGCCGCACGCAAGCCGGTGATCTGCGCGGTCAACGGCGCCTGTGTGTCCGGGGCGCTGGAGGTCGCGCTGAGCTGTTCGTTCATCGTGGCCTCCGAGCGGGCCCGGTTCGCCGACACCCACGCCCGCCTCGGCGTGGTCCCGACCTGGGGGCTGACGGCCCTGTTGCCCCGAGCGGTCGGCGTGCGCAAGGCGCGGGAGATGTCGGTGACGGGCGCCTTCGTCGACGCCGCCGAGGCGCTCCGCATCGGACTGGTCAACCACGTCGTCGGCCACGATGAGCTGATGCCGTTCACACTGAGTCTGGCCGGGAGTATCCCCACGAACAAAGCTGTCGCCGAGATGCTTTCGCTGTACCACCGCGGCGAGGACCTGACAGTGGCGGGTGGCCTGGCCCTGGAGACCGCCACCAGCGTCGGCCGCACCTACGACCTAGCGGAGTTCACGGCAGCGGGCAGTTCGACCGCAGCCCGGCAACGTGGCCGGACCGCCGAGGAAGGCCGACGATGACGTCCACGCACTGGAGCACGGCCGATATCCCCGACCAGACCGGACGCACCGCCGTCGTCACGGGCGCCAACACCGGTCTGGGCTACGAAACCGCGCTCACCCTTGCCGCAAAGGGTGCGAATGTCGTTGTGGCCGTGCGCAACCTAGAGAAGGGCCGGGACGCGGTACGCCGCATCGAACAGGTCACCGGTGCCGATGTCGAACTTCAGCGGCTCGATCTGTCGTCGCTGCGATCGGTCCGGGATGCGGCCGACGAACTGCGCACCGCACACGATCGCATCGACCTGCTCATCAACAATGCCGGCGTGATGTTCCCGCCTCAGTCCCGCACCGCCGAGGGATTCGAGTTACAGTTCGGCACAAATCATCTGGGCCATTTCGCCCTCACCGGGCTACTGCTGGACCGGATGCGGACCGTTCCCGGCTCGCGGGTCGTCACCGTCAGCAGTGACGCCCAGTCGGTCGGGCGGATGCAATTCGACGATCTGAACTGGGCCCGCCGCCGCTATCGCCGCATGGGGGCATACGCCCAGTCCAAGCTGGCCAACCTGTTGTTCGCCTACGAACTGAACCGGCGCCTGGCCGGTACGTCGACCACCGCGTTGGCGGCGCATCCCGGCGCGTCGAACACCGAATTGAGCCGTAACACTCCACTTTCCCTGCGGCCGATGATCGTGTTTTTCACGCTGATCGCGCAGTCCGCGGCGATGGGAGCCCTTCCGACGTTGCGCGCGGCCACCGACCCCGCCGCGCAGGGCGGCCAGTACTACGGGCCCGGCGGGTTCGGCGAGTGGCGCGGATACCCGAAGGCGGTGACTTCCGGTTCGCGCTCCCACGACCGTGCCGCGCAGCAACGCCTCTGGGCGGTGTCCGAAGCACTCACCGGCGTCACGTATCCGCTCTGATCGCGCGGTTCAGCCGACGGTATCCCGGTACGCGCCGATGATGGGGGCCAACTCGTCCGGGGTGGCGCCGTGCATGATGACGGCATCGGCGCCGTAATCGAATTCCTTGCGCACCCGGTCCACACACTGCTGCGCCGATCCGGTAGCCGACGGTTCCAGCCACTCGTCGGGAATCAACGTCGCGATATGTTCGATCTGTTCGGCGCTGGCCTTGTGGTCGATGCCACCGGGGACGGACTGTACCACCGGATCGTCCCGGAACCGTTGCAGCACAGCCGGATCCCAATTGTTCGTGTTGACCAACAGATCGCCGTAGCCCTGCAGGTAGGTGGCCAGCCGGGCGACGGTCTTCTTCAGCCGCAACTCCTCGGGCAGGTGGTCGCCGACGGTGGCGAAGCACGACCAGACCCGCACCCGGCCGGGATCGCGGCCGGCCTGCTCGGCGGCGTCCTTGACCGTCCTGACGGCACGCTGCAACGTCTCCGGGGTGAAGTAGGTGTGCAGGATGACGTCGTCGAACTCCCGGCCGCCCAGCGCCAGGGTTTGCGGACCGAACGCGACGATGGCCAGGCGGATGTCCTCGCGAAAGTCCGGGTCCAGGAACAGGATCGGGTACTTGCCCAGCGGACCGTCGTGGTTGAAGATCAGCTCGCCGTGCCACAGCCGGCGCATCACCTGGGCGAAGTCCTCCATCTGCGCCGTGGTGACGGCCGGGATGCCGAACGAGTTGTAGATGGCGCCGATACCGCGGCCGATGCCCAGAGTGAACCGGCCACCCGACAACCGGTGCATGGTGGTGGCCCACGACCCGGTGATCAGCGGATGCCGGGTGTTGTGATTGGTTGCCGCGGTGGCGATCTGCATCCGGTTGGTCACCGCGCAGGCCGCCCCCGTCAGCGACGACGCCTCCTTGACGTTCCACCGCTCCGAGATGAACCCGGTCCCGAACCCGAGTTCCTCGCCGCGACGGGCCTCGTCCATCAGCGTCGCCGGACCCTCGCCACCGGCGCCGGCCAGCAGGTAGAAGCCCAGTTCGTCAAGCACGCGCTGCGTCATTTCCACACTCCCAGTTTGTGTCCGCAGTTCCAGACCTCGACGATGCGCCCGTCGACCACCCGGAAGATCTCCATGCTGCCCACATCCACCTGGGTGCCGTCCTTGAGCCGCATCGGCGACTGGTAGACGATCGCGACGTGCTCGCCGTCGTCCCCGGCGACCACCAGGTTGAGGTCGAAGCGCAACTCGTCGAACATCTCCCAGTGGTCGACGATGCGTTTGACGGCCTGGTCGTGGGTCAGCACCACGGCCTCGCCGACTTCGTGGCGAACGACGTTGTCCCCCATCAACTCCTCGGCCAACGCGAAGTCGCGCTTGTTCCACACCACGAGGTTGTACAGCTCGACGACCTCGCGTGCGGTGCGGGTGTTCATTCGAATGCCTCCAGTGCGTCGATCTCGTCGATGGCGACCACGGCTCGCCGGGTGAGTTCGAGGCAGAGCCTGCGGGACCGGTCCGGCATCGCGTCCCAACCCATCAGAGTGATGACCGGCAGCACGATCAGATAGGCGGTGGCCATCCGGTAGTCCCGCCAGGCCTCGTCGAACGGGTAGTCGGTCACCCCGTGCCGGGCCAACTCGGCGAGGTACTCCTGCAACAGCGCCGTGTCGTGACCGCGGCGCACCTCGCTCGGTAGCCCCTGGCTCACCAGGTACGCGACATCGGCGGCACCCGCCCCGTAGCAGGTGAATTGGAAGTCGACGACCTTCATCTCGGCACCGGAGAAGAACAGGTTGTCGGCCCGGATGTCGCCGTGCAGCAACATCGTTCGACCACCCAGCACGTCGAGGGCCCGCGCGGCGTACTCGGTGAAGCGTTCGGCGAAGCGGGCGACCGACGGCGGAACCGGTTGCGCCGCATGCTCGAGATAGACCGGCCAGGCCAGCCCGAACACGGGCAGGAACACCTCGCGGGCCGCAGCCGAGTCGAGGTTCGGGAACACGCCCGCCGGAATCGCATTGGCCGGATCGACCGACCATGCGTGCAGCCCGGCCAGATCTGCGATGGCCAGCCGGGCCTGTTCCATGGACAACCCGGCCAGATGGTCGGCGTTGGTCCAGCCGGCCAGGTCTTCCATCACCAGGACGAAGTCCCCCGCGCTGTCGCCCATTTCGGCCACATGGACCCGGGGTGCGGCCATCGGTGCCCGGCCGGCGACCCGGCGGTAGAACTCCAGTTCGCGGCGGTAGCCGCCCAGCATCTCCATCGCGCCGCGGGCTTCCGGTGTGCCGGGCAGCTTGACGATCACCGTCTCCGGAAGTCCGCTGTCGCCGCTCAGATGCACCCGGTACAGGAACGAGGCGAACCCGCTGTCCGCCGCGATGCGCTCGGCGGCGACGGCGCTGACCCGCAGGCCGAGCGCAGCGGTGAGCCACGCCGGGGTCACCTCGTCGATCGAAGCCGGGATCACCGCCGGGCCCAGGGTCACCGTCGACCTCCTGAAAGAAATTTGACGCAGAACAACTAAGTTAGTTGTCGGCTGTCTAACATGCAAGGGTGCCGTCACCGAACCGGGGCCTGACCCAGCCCGAACGGGTCGAGCTGTCATCGCGGCGGCTGGTTGCGGCGGCCGCCGAACTGATCGCCGAAAAGGGTTGGGAGGCAACCACGGCCGCCGAGATCGGGCGGCGGGCGGGCTACAGCCGGGCCATGGTGCACGCCCGGTTCGGCACCAAGGACGCCATCCTCCATGCGCTGCTCGACGAGTACGTCAAGCGTCTGAACCCCGATCCCGACCCGCACACGACGGGCCTGGCCCAGGTGCTCGCACACTTCGATCGCATCGAGGATCTGCACACCCAGGACCCCGAACTGCTGCGGGCGATGTTCGTCGCGACCTTCGAGGCCGCCAAGACCACCTCACCCCTGCGCGACAACGTCCGCAGCCAGTTGGAGGGCGGCGCGGTCAAGGTCGAGACCGGATTGCATAACGGCATCGAGGACGGGTCGATCCGCGCCGACGTCGACGTCGAATCCGCCGTCCACGACATCACCGCGGCCGTTTTCGGCATGGCGTTCCAATGGGTCGTCGTGCCCGGCCACGATCTGCGGTGCGAACTGCACGAAACCCGGGCCCGGATCACCCGGGACTACGGGGCGCCCGCCTGAGCTGCCACGTCGCGCAGGAACCGTTCCGTGACCGCATGCACCTCGCCGGAGAACACGTGGCCCACATGACCGCCGTCGTGCCAGTACAACTGGCCGCCCCACTTCTCGTGCAGAATCTCCGCCGGCGCCCGCATCGCCATCTGATCGTGCCGGGCACCCACGATCAGGCGCCGCTCGGGTGGCGGAAAGGGTTGCACGGCAAGCGGATCGATCACCGAAGTCAATTCGGACACCACGTCGGAGTCGAGCAGCGCCATGACCGCTTCGGCGGCGTCGCCCCAGCGGTGCAGATGATTGGCGATCATGGCGTTGAGGCCGAGGATCGGCGTGTACAGGGCCACCGCGTCGACCGCCGGTTCCAGCCCGGACACCAGCGCGGCGACGCCGCTGCCGAGGGAGAGCCCGGACAGCGCGATGACCGTGGCCTGCGGGTCGAGCCAGCGGATGACCGCCCGCACTTCGGAGACCGCCCGCATCATCCCCGCGACGTTGGCCAGCGGGTCGGTGTCGGGATAGGTGGGCCACCACTTGCGCCGGACGCCGTGTCCGGGCTGCACCGGCATCGCGACGTTGAAGCCGAGTTCGCGGCGGATCGCTCCGACCCGGGCGACGACGAAGTCCGTCAGCCCGCCCTGCCCGGCGCCGTGCACCCAGACGAGCCAGGGGCGAGGCCGGCGGCGGTCGTCGGATCGCACGATGTTGCAGACCGCGGTGCTCGGTGCACCGAGGTCACCGAAGCTCGACGGCAGCCGAGGGTCGTGCCGGTAGGTGACCTCTTCGAACGCGAACCGGCCGGCCAGCCGCCACCGTAGCCGCTCGATCTCCATGGGTTCCGGCTCGGCATAGCAGCCCGCGATGCCCAGCTTGGCGAGTTCGTCGGCGACGGGCCGGTAGTTCTCGGTGGCGGTGTGCACGCTGGGCGGTGGCGCGGTGAGCGTCATCCCGGTGACGACCAGCTCGTCCAGGGCGACCTCGCCCAGCTGGCGCAGGCCGCGCGACGACCGTCCGCTCCAACCACCGGCGCCGGACAACGCGCCGACCGATCGGGGCAGCACACCGCCGAGTTCCCGGGCGATCTGTCTGGCGCGGTCTTGAGGACGCATGGTCTCAGAGTAGGTCGAACCCGGTGTATCCGGCAGCGGCGATCTCGTCACACCGGCGGCGGTACTCGGGGATACCCGCGGTATAGCCCATGTACCTGCGCTTTTTGCCTGGCACGTTGGCGCCGTTGTACCACGAATTGCAGCTCGGATGCGCCAGCACGGTCGGCTCCACCAGTGCGGTGGTGTGTTCGATCCAGTCGTGCTGGGCCTGCGCCTGCGCCTCGATGGTGCGGTGTCCGTGGGCGCGCAGATAGCCGATGCAGTCGCCGATCCACTCCACGTGCTGTTCCAGTGCCGCGATGAAGTTCGTTGCGGCAGAGGGACTTCCCGGGGCCTGGACGATGAACAGGTTGGGGAAGCCGGCCACCATGAGACCCAGGTACGACGTGGGCCCCTCGGTGTCCCAGACCTCCCGCAGCGTGACACCGTCGCGGCCCTTGATGTCGATGCGCCGCAGCGCCCCGGTCATCGCGTCGAATCCGGTGGCGAAGACGATCACGTCGAGCTCGTAATCGCCCTGTTCGGTGGAGATGCCCGTCCGGGTGATCGCACGGATCGGTCCCTGCCGCAGGTCGACCAGGGTGACGTTGTCCCGGTTGAAGGTCTCGTAGTAGCCCTGATCGATGATCGGCCGCTTACAGCCGAAGGGATGGGTGGGCACCAGCGCCGCGGCGGTGTCCGGGTCCGTCACGATCCGCGCGACGGCCTCGCCGTACAGTGCGGCGGCCTCCCGGCTGGCCTCGATGTCGAAGAAGATGTCACCCCAGTTGAGCGCACCCATGACGCCGTGTTCGTCGATCGCACGCAGCCGCTCCTCCCGGGTCGCGGACTTCAGCGGTGGCTGCACCAGCATGTCGAGCAGGACCGAGAACGCGCTGAGCCGGGCCGACCCGACCGGATGCGCACGCTGGGCCGCGCGGATCTCGTCGTAGTTCGCCTTGAACGCGTCGAGTTCCCCGGGTTCGAACGGCCGCACCGACCAGGGCAGCGTGTAGGCGGGTGTGCGCTGGAAGACGGTCAGGTGCTCGGCCTGCCGTGCCGCGACCGGGATCAGTTGCACCCCGGTCGATCCGGTGCCGATGATCCCGACGCGTTTACCGGTCAGGTCGTAGCCCGCCTTGGGCCAGCTGCTGGTGAACAGGACCGCGCCATCGAAGTCGTCGACGCCGGGGATGTCTGGCTCCAGCGGCACCGACAGGATCCCCGACGCGGCGACCACGAACGGCGCGACGAAGCGCTCCCCGGTGCTGGTGTCCAGAGTCCAGTGCGCGGCTTCGGCGTCTTCGGCGAAGGTCATCGCGTCCACGCGGGTGTTGAGCCGGATATCGCGGCGCAGATCGAGCTTGTCGGCGACGAAGTGCAGGTAGGCCTCGATCTCGGGCTGGGCCGGCATGGTTTCGGACCACACCCACTCCTGCTGGATCTCGTCGGAGAAGCTGTAGGAGTACTCGATGCTCTCGATATCGCAGCGGGCGCCCGGGTAGCGGTTGAACAGCCAGGTGCCGCCGATGTCCTCGGCAGCCTCCAGCGCCACCACCGACAGGCCCATCTCGCGCAACCTGTGCAGCATGTACAGGCCGGAGAAACCGGCCCCGATGACCACCGCGTCGCATCTCACGCAGGGACCTCCGGTGCCGTCGTGAACTGGAGCAGGGTGCGGGTCAGGTGCAGTCTTGTTATCTGCCAACGGTTGTCGCGTTTCTGGTAGGTCTCGTGGTAGTGCCCGGCACCGTGCAGTTCACTGCCGTCCGGGAACACCAGCAGGTCCTCCATGGCCCAGATTCCGGTCGCCGTCGTCGGCGAGGTCAGCTCGATCTCCGGGGTGTGACAGTGGTGCACGGTGGCCGCGCCGGCGATGCCGCCGAGTACCACCGGTTCGAACGCGTCCAGCCCCTCCAGTGGCGGCATGGTCTGGGGATCGGCGCCGCCGGTGGAGACCGCCAGATCGAGCAGTACCACCACATCGGGTGCGAACAGTTGCCGCCAGGCCTCGATGTCCCGGGTGTCCAGGAAGCGGCAGTAGCGCGCCTTGAGCAGGCGGATCTGCTCGAGTTCATCCATGGGCACTCCTCGCTCGGTAGACCCCCTGAAACCACTACTGTAATGTATTCCGTAATCATCGGTGTCGAGAAAGGCAATCACGATGAAAGTGCCCTTCACCTGGAAAGTCACCGGCTGGTTCATGATCGGCTGGTCGGCCGAGTACGAGGTGGGCGACGTCAAAGCGCTGAAGTATTTCGGGGAGGACCTGACGGCCTACCGCGACGAGGACGGCGTGCTGCACGTGCTGGAAGCGCACTGCAAGCACCTGGGCGCGCACATCGGGCACGGCGGGAAGGTCGTGGGCGACTGCATCGAGTGCCCGTTCCACGGCTGGCGGTGGGGACCCGACGGCGACAACACCTACATCCCCTACCAGCCGGACAAGCCGAACCGGGCACTGAAACTACGGTCCTACCCCGTCCAGGAGCAGCACGGCTGCATCTTCATGTGGTACCACCCGCACGGCAAGGAACCGCAGTGGCCGCTGCCGGACATCTTCGGTAAGTTTCCCCAGTTCGAGACCGACCCGGACAAGTACTACCGGCCGTATCCGGAGTTCTCCAGCCGCACCGACGGCATTCACGTCCATCCGCAGATCGTGGCCGAAAATGCCCCGGACAGTTCACATTTCCGCTACGTGCACGGCGCCACCGTCACCCCGGTGTGCCTGGAATGGGAGGGTGTCGACGAGGAGTGGCGATTCCTGACCGGTTGGCCGGACGTCCGCAGTGACGACCCGGAGAAGATGGCGCTGCGCATCCACAGCCACTATTCCGGGCTGGGTTTTGCCATGAGCGCCTTCGAGGGGTCCTCCAATCATCGGCTGATCTTCGCCTGCACCCCCGTCGATGACGAGGTGTCGGACATGTTCTATTCGATCTGGTGGCCCAAAGAAAGTGCCGCGGACGACGACGTTCCACCGCCACATGTCCGGGAGACGGTGGAACGCAAGTTCCTCAAGACCGTGTGGGAGGACGTCGACATCTGGGATCACCAGATCTACGTCGAGCGTCCCCCGTTGGCCAAGGTCGACGCGAAACACTATATGGCCCTGCGTAAGTGGGCCACGCAATTCTACGAGGTGCCGCCCGTGGATTCGGTCGGCGTGTGAGCCGTGATCAGCGCCGAGTTCTGCACCATGGTCGTGCCGGGGTGCTCGTGACGACCATGGTGCAGGATTCGGTGACAGGGGCGCTCCGGTGAAGCTGCCGCAGCTCGTCGATCCCGCCCACACCGCGATCGTCACCCAGGAGTTGCAGGGTGCCGTGGTCGGGCCCAACGCCGGACTGCGCGCCCTGGCAGACGAGGCGCGCCGGGAGGCGTTGCCCAATATCGCCCGGTTGCTGCCGGTGGCCCGGGCGGCCGGCGTGCCCGTGGTGCACTGCCTGGTGCAGCGCCGGGCCGACGGGCTGGGGTCCAATCACAATGCCAAGCTGTTCGCGATCGGCCGCCATTCGGTCGCGATGGAGCCGGGCAGTGAGGGCGCCACCTTATTGCCCGAATTCGGGCCGGGGCCAACCGATCTGGTGTTGCGCCGCTGGCACGGTCTGGGACCGATGGGCGGGACCGACCTCGACGCCGTGCTGCGCAACATGGGGGTGCGGACGATCGTCGCGGTCGGGGTGTCGCTCAACGTGGCGATCCCCAACCTGGTGATGGACGCCGTCAACGCCGCCTATGAGGTCGTGCTGCCGCGCGACGCGGTGGCCGGCATCCCCACCGACTACGGGCAGGCGATCATCGACAACACCCTGGCCTTGCTCGCCACCGTCACCACCACCGACGCGCTGCTCGAAGCCTGGACCTAATACGCCGAAAGTCACTTTGTTGCACGCGTTGCCCGAGAAGGGGTGCAAACAAGGCGACTCTCGGCGATCCGGTCGATCAGCCCACGTACTTGTCGAACCACTCGACGGCCACCTCGGGGTGCACACCCAAGTAGTTGTAACCGTCGAAACGCCTTGTGGTGCCTTCGATCCAGTGCAGGCTCTTCTCGTCGACCGGGATCGCGTCGTAGATGTCCTGCACGTCCTGGGGCCGTGTCATGGCGTCGTGGTGCACCTGGGCCACCAGCGTCGGCACCGTCACCGCCTTGACGTGCTCCAGCGGTGACTGCTCGGCGAGATGGAACCCGGTGCGCTCGTGCACGGCCTGGTCGAACTTCGCGTAACCATCCTCGATGCCAACGGCTTTGACGAACTCGTCGACGATGTAGTTGGCCGACACCGGTTGCAGCATCACCATCGCCCGGATCTCGTCGAACTCCTCGGGATGCTTGGACCACGCGACCGCGGTGGAGTCGGCACCCAGGCACACCGACAGCAGTGCCTTCTTCATGTTCTTGGTGTCCGGGCGACTCTTGGCGTAGCGCAGCGATCCGATGACGTCGCGGTACTCCAGCAACCCGATCCCGACGATGCCGCCGTTGCCCTGTCCGCTCATGCCGTGATTGCGGATGTCGTAGGCCAGGATGTTGTAGCCCGCGTCGTGCAGCGCCTTGTACTCCGGCAGGAAGTTCACCTCGAACCCGCCGAGGCCGCCGAACTCGGGCAGATGTCCCGGGTAGCCGTACCGGTTCCCCGGCAGGAAGTGGTTGTGGATGATCAGCTTGTCGGAGTCGGCCGGGATGAACCAGCCCTCCAGTGGGACCCCGTCCATCGACGGGAACGTCACGTCCTCGTAGTCCAGACCCACCTCGTCGGGCCGGCGCAGCAGCGGTGCCCGGCGGCCCGCGGTGGTCCCGGTGACCCACATCTGCACGAATCCGTCGAAGGCTTCCTGCGCGGCGTCGTCTGCCATGGTCTGTCCTCTCTGATGAACCGTCATGCCGACAACGCTACGACCGCGCCAAGGGGGTTACCAGAGGCTGCCTATCGGGGGTACCGGCAGACCCTCCCCTTAACGCCGGCAGCTTCCTAAGCTGGCGACGTGGACATCGCCAAGGACATCAGAGAGTTCCTGATGAGCCGCCGCGCCCGGATCACCCCCGAGCAGGTCGGGCTCAGTCCCGGGCGGCGCCGTCGGGTCCCCGGTTTGCGCCGCGAGGAGGCCGCTCAGCTGGCCGGGGTCAGCACCGAGTACTACACGCAGGTCGAGCGCGGCAACGTCACCGGGGTGTCCGACGAGGTGCTACGGGCCATCGCCCGGGCACTGCAACTGAGCGACGACGAGACCGCCCACTTCTTCGACCTGACCCGCGCCGCCATCGGGGGCCGGTCGCCGGGGCGGACCCGGCGCGCGAGCGGGTATCGGGTACCCGCCGGCGTGCAGGCACTGATGGACAGCATGACCGCCGCACCGGCGGTCGTCATCACCGGCAGCCTCGACATCGTGGCGGCCAACGCGCTGGGCCGCGCGCTCTACGGGCCGGTGTTCGCCCGGGCCGCGGGCACCCCGAACCTGGCCCGGTTCATCTTCTTCGATTCGGCTGCCGCACAACTGTTTCCGGATTGGGACGCGATGGCCGACGACGCCGTCGGCCTGCTGCAGGCCGAGGCTGCCCGCTCACCGCACGCACCGGCCATCACCGGAGTGGTCGGGGAATTGGCCACCCGCAGCGAACCGTTCCGCACCCGCTGGGCCGCCCACAACGTGGTGGCACACCGCAACGGCGCCAAGCGTTTTCACCTCGACCAGTTCGGCGAGCTGACGCTGACCTACAACGTCTTCGATATCACCGCGACGCCCGGGCTGTCGCTGGTCGGCTACACCGCCGAACCGCAATCCCCGTCGGCGCAGACCCTGCAGATCATGGCCAGCTGGTCCGCGGCCGAACAACTCGGCTAAGGGAGCACCCGCACCGGCACGTTGCTCCACCCGGCCACGTTCTGCATGTTGACCCGCTTGCAGCCGGCCCAGTCCACCTCGTAGCGCGGCATGAAGTCCAGCATCCGGTCCAGCGCGATCGCGCTTTCCATCCGGGCCAGTGCCGCACCGAGGCAGCTGTGGATGCCGTAGCCCAGGCCGAGGTTCTGCGCCTGCGTGCGGTCCCGGTCGATCTCGAAGGCGTCGGGATCGGTCCAGGCGTCCGGATCGCGGTTTGCCGAACCGCCCACCAGGAACACCGGCTTGCCCTCGGGGATGGTCACCCCGTGCAGGCTCACCTCCCGCAGCGAGCGCCGCACGTTGTACTGCGCCGGCGCCTCGTAGCGCAGCAGCTCCTCGACGGCCAGCGGGATCTTGCTGCGGTCGTCGAGGAGCAACTGCCATTGCTCGGGGAACCGGGCGAACACCACCGCCGCGTTGCCCAGCAGCTTGGTCACCGTCTCGGCCCCGGCCCCACCGAGAAGCGTTGCGAATTCGGTGATCTCGATGTTGTCGAGCGGCTCCATCCGGCCGTCCTCGCGCTCGATCTCCGATTCGATCAGCTTGCTCAGCAGATCGTCGCCGAGTTCGTCGCGGCGCTTCTTGATCAGCCGGTAGTAGTAGATGGCCATGTCGACAGCGGACTTCATGCCGGCCTCGCTCATCTCGACCTGGCCGGGCGCACGGTGCAGCAGGTCGTCGATCCACAGCCGGATCTGCTGATGATCCTCGTCGGGCACGCCCTGCATCGTCGTCATGACGTCGACGGGGAACAGCGCCGCGAAGTCCTGCACGAAATCGAAGTATCCGTCTCGATTCAGCGCCGCCAGGTGTTTGTCGACGGTCTCCACGACCAGGTCCCGCTTGGCCTCGATGGCCCGGGGGGTGAACACCTTGTTGAGCAGGCTGCGCATCCGCCGATGTGCGGGCGGATCCATCGCGATGATCGAACCGTGTTCGGTCACATGGTCCTTGCGCACCTGCGCCAAGTCCACCCCGTACGCCGAGGAGTAGGTCTCGTAGTCCTTGAACGCCTCCGCAACATCCTCGTGCCGGGTCAGCGCATAGAAGTCGTACTCCTCGCTGTAGTAGACCGGCGCTTCCGCCCGCATCCGGCGGTAGGTCTCGTAGGGATTGGAGAAGAAATCCTCCGAGAAGGGGTCGAACGTGACGGTTGCCGCTGGAAACGTGGTCATGGCTGCACTCCTGACTTGCCCTCGAGCCGTCGATGAACCCTGTTGCGCGCCAACCGGAGTTGGACATCGGCATAGATCTTCATCGGTTTGCGGAACGGCGGCGCCGCCGTCCCGGTGATGCTGAACGGCAGGTCGGAACCGACCACCGTCCGGTAGTGGCTGAACGCGTCGAACCCGGCTTTGCCGTGGTAGGCGCCCATCCCGCTCTGCCCCACCCCACCGAACGGCGCGGCCGACGGAATCATCTGTGCGGCGAAGTCATTGCGCGCGACTCCCCCGCTGCGGGTGTTGCGGACGAAGGCACGGAAATCGTCGCCGTCCGGCCCGTACCAGTAGGCCACCAGGGGCGCGGGCCGGTCGTTGACGTAGTCGATGACGTCCTGCGGCTCGGAGTACGTCAGCACCGTCAGAACCGGGCCGAAGATCTCCTCGCGCGCGATCCGCATCCGGTCATCAACGCCGCGCACGATCGTGGGTGCGATCTTGCGGCTGGCCCGGTCGGGCAATTTCTCGCCCGGCGGGGCAACGGATTCCACCGTTGCACCCCGGTCGGCGGCGTCGTCGAGCAGAGCGAGCACCCGGTCGAAGTTCGCCTCGTTGACACAGGAGCAGTAATCGGGATTCGCAACGATCGAGCCGAACCTGGACCGCAGGGTGCGGCGCGCCACCGCGACGAACTCCTCGACGCGGTCCGCCGGAACGAACACGTAGTCCGGGCAGACGCACACCTGCCCCCCGTTGACCATGCGCGCGGTGGCGATGCGCGCCGCGGCCATCGGGATGTCCGCATCGCGGGCCACCACCACCGGGTTCTTACCGCCCAGCTCCAGTGTCACCGGGACCAGGTTGGCGGCCGCAGCCTGCTGCACCAGCTTGCCGACCTCGGGCGAACCGGTGAAGAACAGGTGGTCGAACGCCAGCGTGGTGAACGTCGCCGCAACCTCGCGGCCACCGGTGACGACCGCCAGTTCGGTCGCGTCGAAGTACCTCGGCGCCAGGTGTTGCATCAGCTCCGCCGTGCGCGGGGTGATCTCCGACATCTTGATCATCACCCGGTTGCCGGCGGCGAAGGCGGCCGCGGCCGGCAGGATCACCAGGTTGATCGGGAAGTTCCACGGACCGATGATGCCCACCACGCCCAGTGGCGTCGGCTCGACGGCGGCCTTCAGCCCGAAAAGCCGCGCCGCGCGTATCAACCGGGCGGGCTTCATCCATTGCGCCACATGACTTCTGGTGTGCTCGATCACCGGTATGACGCCGACGACCTCGGTGAACAGCGACGCCGAGCGGGACCGGGTGCCGAAGTCGGCGTTCATGGCCTCGGCGAAGGCGTCGGTGTTGTCCAGCAGCAGCGCCAGCAACCGGTCGATCCGGTTCTGCCGGACCGACAGTGCCGGCGGACCGTCCCGGCGGAACGCCTCGCGCTGGCGGTTCAGCAGCGTCAGCATCTCGGCGCGCCGATCCCCCACCACACCGTCGGCGTCCACCTCGGAGATGGTCACTGCCCGCGCCCCATCAGGCACACCTTTCGTCGGTCCCCTAACTGTAATGGTTACAGTAGTACACTCGACCGCGCTGGCGCCAGCGTGTCAGGCCGACTGCACGCGCACCGGCACTCCGGTGAGCCAGGACATCCCGGCCAGCGACTCCACGTCTGCCGGTGCGGTCGACATCAGCTTGTTCACGTTCACCCCGCCGCCGCGGTTGGCCAGTTTCCATCCGCCGGAACCGGAATGACCCCAACCGTGCGGCACCGCGATCGCACCCCGGACGATGTCGGTGGTCAGCGTGACGGGTACCTCGATCGACCCGCTCGCCGAACGGATGCACACGGTGTCGCCGTCGGCGATGGCCAGAACGGCGGCGTCCTCGGCGTTCATCAGGGCGCCGTGCGCGCGGTCGCCGCGTTTGAGCACCGGGCCCATCAACATCGGCGAATTGTGCATCCAGGAGTTCTCCGACCGGGGCTGGCGCATACCGATCAGCCGCATCGGGAACTGTTCGGGGGTCTCGCGGCGGGTGATCGCCGAGATCTCGGCGCCGATCTCGTTGTGCGCCAGCCTCATCCGGCCGCGGCGGTACACCACGACATCGCCGAGCACGCCGGTGGCAATGTGCTCGTCGACGACGACACCGTGCGGGTGTTCGCCGACCAGCCGCCGGAAGTTCAGCCCACCGCGCCGCAGCCCGAACAGGTCGCCGCCCTGCGATGTCCGGATCATGACGTCGGCGATGAGCCGGGGCCGCCACTGCCGGCCCGTTCGTTCCACCAGTCGCCGCAGACCGACCAGCCCGGCCACCACCGGCGGCCGCCGCGACATCCGCGCCATCAGGTCGGCGACGATGTCCCATTCGGTGCGGGCCTGTCCGCGGGGCGCCACCACCGCCTCGGTGGCCTGCCGGAACGGCGTGCTCTGAAAACTCTGAAAGGTAACCGGGAAGTCGTCACGCTCGTACATCGTGGTCACCGGCAGCACATAGTCGCAGTGCGCGGTCGTCTCGTTGACGTAGAGGTCCAGGCCGACCATCAGGTCGAGGCCTGCCAGTGCTTCCTCCAGTTCCACGCCGTTGGGCACCGACAGCGCCGGGTTGCCGGCACTGACGAACAGCGCGCGGATCTGGTTGATACCCGGTGTGGCGATCTCCTTGGCCAGCATGGCGGCGGGCTCGGCCCCGACCACCGAGGGGAATCCGCCGATGCGGGAGCGCTTGCGCCGATAGGCCCGCCGCAGCCCGGCCCCGAGGGCCATCATCGCGAACCGCTGGCCCGGTGCCCCGGTGGTGGCGAACACACTGCCGCCGGGCTTGTCCAGTTGTCCCGCAACGAGATTGACGACGTCGATCAGGTAGGCGGTCAGCGTGGGGTTGCGCCCCACACAGGTGCCGAACCGGCCGTAGACCGCCGCACGGGGCGAGGCGACCAGATCCCGCGCCAGTTGCCGGGCGGTCGCCGGCTCGACGCCGGTGCGGTCAACCGTCACCTCCGGGGTGAACGGCGCGCACTGGGCGCGCAGCCAGGCCAGACCGTCGGCCTGCCGGGCCACCCGGTCGGCGTCGACCAGGCCCTCGGCGAACATCACCTGCAGCAGCGAGAGCAACAGGTAGGCGTCGCCGTCGGGGGCGATGGGCTGCCATTCGAACTGCGCGGCGGTCTCGGTCCGGCGCGGGTCGACGATCACCACCCGGCCGCCGCGGTTGACGATGTCGTGCATGCGGTCCTTGATCCGCGGGGTGGTCAGGAAACTACCATGGGAGACAACGGGATTGGATCCGAGCATGAGCAGGAGGTCGGTGCGCATCAAATCCGGTATCGGTACCGCCGTCGGAGCGCCGTAGAGAAACTGACTGGCCAGCATCCGGTTGCTGGTGTCCTGCGAGGACGCGGTGAACAGATGGGAGTGCCGGCCCAGCCCCTTGACGAAGGGGAACACCGCCATCAGGTGCGAATAGCTGAAGGCGGTCGGATTGCCGAAATACCAGCCGACCGCACCGGAGCCGTGCCGGCGCAGGATGCCCGACAGCCGGGCGGCGATGTCGTCGAGCGCGGCATCCCAGCTCACCGGCTCGAACCCGTCCGGTCCGCGGCGCAGCGGCACCGTGACGCGGTCGGGATCGTTGACCACCTCGGTGAACGCGATGCCCTTGGGGCAGGCGAAGCCCGCGGACAGCGGATGGTCCTTGTCGGGCCGCAGCGCCGTCAGCCGGCCGTCCTCGACGGTGGCGATCATCCCGCACAGCGGCTCGCAGATCCGGCAGAAGGTGACCTTGTGCTCGATGTTTCCCGCCTCGGAAACCGTCACGATGCCCAGCCTTCCCACCACTCGTCACCCGCCACGACGCAGGCTACTGTAAGTGTTACAGTTGGGCGGCCGAATGGGAAGGGGAAGCCGTGAGCGCAGTCAACGAGGTCGCCATAATCGGGGTCGGCCTGCACCCGTTCGGCCGGTTCGAGGGCAAGTCCGCGATGCAGATGGGCGTCGATGCGATCTTCGCCGCCGTCGCCGACGCCGGCATCGAGTACCGCGACATCCAGGCCGCCGCCGGGGGCAGTTGGACCGTCGCGAACCCCGACGCCATCGTCGCGATGACCGGATTGACCGGCATCCCGTTCACCAACGTCTTCAACGCCTGCGCGACGGCGGCCAGCGCCGTCAAGGCCTGCGCCGACGGCATCCGGCTCGGCGACTACGACATCGGCCTGGCCGTCGGCCTCGACAAGCACCCCAAGGGCGCGTTCACCGAGGACCCGGCGCTGGTCGGGATGCCGCGCTGGTACGCCGAGAACGGCCAGTACCTGACCACGCAGTTCTTCGGCATGAAGGCCAACAGATATCTGCACGACCACGGCGTCTCCCGGGAGACGCTGGCCCGGGTGGCCAACAAGAATTTCCGCAACGGTGTCCTGAACCCGAATGCGTTCCGCCGCAAGGAGATCAGCATCGACGAGATCCTCAACTCGACCATGCTGAACTACCCGTTGACCCAGTACATGTTCTGCGCGCCCGACGAGGGGGCCGCGGCGGTGATCATGTGCCGGGCCGACATCGCCCACCGCTACACCGACAAACCCGTCTATCTCAAGGCCGTCGAGGTGCGCACCCGCAACTACGGCGCCTACGAGGTCAACACCACCTTCGCACCCGTCGAAGAGGATGTCGCACCCACCGTGTACGCCGCGCGCGCCGCATTCGAAAAGGCCGGTGTGGCACCGGAGGACGTCGACGTCATCCAGTTGCAGGACACCGACGCCGGCGCGGAGATCATCCACATGGCCGAGTGCGGGTTCTGCGCGCACGGCGAGCAGGAGAAGCTGCTGGCCGACGGTGCCACCGAGATCGGCGGCGCCATGCCGATCAACACCGACGGCGGCCTGATCGCCAACGGCGAGCCGATCGGTGCGTCGGGTCTGCGGCAGATCCACGAAATCGTCCGCCAACTGCGCGGCCAGGCCGGCGACCGCCAGGTGCCCGGCAACCCCAGGGTGGGTTTCACCCAGCTCTACGGCGCGCCCGGGACGGCCGCCGCGACCGTCCTCACCACCTGATTTTCCATGCCGAGCAGACGCAAAGGTCCCCTTTCTGGCGGCTTTTCCGGGCCCTTTGCGACTGCTCGCGAGAGAAAGGCAACCCCATGACCGAGCAGTTTCAGGACGCGCCGATCTTCGACGCGGACCAGCACATGTACGAGACGGCCGACGCCCTGACCAAGTTCCTGCCCGAAAAGTACCGGCACGCAGTGCAATACGCTCAGATCGGCCGGCAGACCCGGATCGTCATCAACAACAAGGTCACCGACTTCATCCCGAACCCGACGTTCGAGCGGGTCGCCGCGCCGGGCGCGCACGAGAAGTTCTTCGCCGGCGAGAACACCGAGGGACTGACGCTGCGCGAGATGCAGGGCGCGGCGATCGAGGCGCCCGCGGCCACCCGCAACCCCGAGGACCGTGTCAAGGAGCTGGACCGCCAAGGCGTGGTGGAGGCGATCAACTACCCCACGCTGGCCAGCCTGGTGGAGCATTCGACCGCCGACGATCCCGAACTGACGCTGGCGATCATTCACGCGCTCAACCAGTGGATGGCCGAGCATTGGACCTTCGCCTACCAGAACCGGGTGTTCTCCACCCCCATCATCAACCTCTCCGAGGTCGATGCCGCGCAGCGGGAACTGGAGTACGTCCTGGCCAATGGCGCCAAGGTGGCACTGATCAAGTGCGGCCCGGTGAACGGTGTGCACGGATGGCGTTCTCCGGGGTTGCCGGAGTTCGACCCGTTCTGGCGCGACGTGCAGGCCGCCGGTCTGCCGATCACCCTGCACGCCAGCTACCCGCCGTTGAACGACTACGTCGACCGGTGGGAACCCCCGCACACCCAGAACTTCATGGCGATGAGCGCCTTCCGCTGGATGGTGCTGGGGCATCGGGAGATCGCCGACATGATCACCAGCCTGATCTGCCACGGCACCCTGACCCGGTTCCCGGAGCTGCGCATCGCCAGCGTGGAGAACGGCAGCAGCTGGATCTTCCCGTTGTTCAACGACTTCGAGGATCTGGCCAAGAAGATGCCGCAGAACTTTCCCGAACATCCGCACGACGTGTTCCGCCGCAACATCTGGGTCAGCCCGTTCTGGGAGGGCTGTGTGTCCGACGTCGTCAACACCGTCGGCTGGGACCGGGTGCTGTTCGGCTCGGACTATCCGCACCCCGAGGGGCTGGCCGAACCCAGGGGTTTCTGGCGCTACGCCGAGGGCATGGATGTCCGGCGCACCTATGACTTCATGGGTGACAACGCCCGCCGGTTCCTGGGACTGCCGATCGCCAACCCCGATCCCGACGCGGTGAACCCGCCACAGTTGGTGGCACCCCGGTGACCCAAACCGCAAGCGACACCGGCATTCTGGCCGGCGAGCAGCGCATGATGATCGCCGGCGAGCTGCAGCACACCGAATCCGGAGCACTGTTCGACGTCGAGCATCCCGGCACCGGGGAGGTGGTCGGGCAGGCCACCGACGGCACCGTCGCCGACATGGACCGGGCGATCGGCGCCGCGCAGAAAGCCTTCGACGAGACCGACTGGTCGCGCGACGTCGAGTTCCGCCATCACTGCCTGATGCAGCTGCACGACGCGCTGGAGCGCAACAAGGAACGCCTGCGCCGCATCGTCGTCACCGAGGTGGGCTGCCCGATCAGCGTGACCGGCAGCCAGATCGAGGACCCGATCGAAGAGGTCAGGCACTGGGCCGAGTACGGCCGGTCCTTCGAGTACCTGCGGGACACCGGTATCCACCAGGCCCCGATGGGCACCGCCCGGCGCACCCTGGCGTTCGACCCCGTCGGCGTCGTCGGCGCGATCACCCCCTGGAATGTGCCGTTCTACCTCAACGTCGCCGAGAGCACCCCGGCGTTGATGGCCGGCAACACCGTCGTGCTCAAACCGGCTCAGCTCACCCCGTGGTCGGGTACCGAACTCGGCCGGATCGTCGCCGAGGAGACCGACATCCCACCCGGCGTGTTCAACGTGGTGGTGTCCAACGCCAACGAGGTCGGCGCGGCACTGTCGGCCGATCCGCGGGTGGGCATGATCACCTTCACCGGGTCCACGGCGACCGGCCGGGCGATCCTGGCCGCGGCGGCGCCGACGGTCAAGAAGACCATGATGGAACTCGGCGGCAAGTCCGCCCACATCGTGCTCGACGACGCCAAGTTCGAGAAGTGCCTGCCGATGGCGGCGATGGTGGCCTGTGTGATGTCCGGACAGGCGTGCATCATGGCCAGCCGGATCCTGTTGCCCCGCAGTCGCTATGACGAAGGCATCGAGATCCTCAAGGCCGCCATGGAGGCCACCGCGGTCGGCGATCCGTGGGATCCGGGCGTGCTGCAGGGTCCGCAGATCAGCGCGGCCCAGCGCCAGAAAGTCCTCGGGCTCGTCCGGAGCGGCATCGACTCCGGCGCCCGCCTGATCACCGGCGGCGGCATCCCCGAGAACCTGCCGGTCGGGTATTTCACCCAGCCGACCCTGCTGGCCGACGTCGACCCCGACGCGACCGTCGCGCAGGAGGAGATCTTCGGGCCCGTCCTCACCGTGATCCCCTACGACACCGACGACGACGCCGTCGCGATCGCCAACAACTCGATCTACGGGTTGTCCGGCGAAGTAACCGGACGTGACAGTGAGAGGGCATTTTGTATCGCCCGACGCCTGCGCACGGGTAACGTGACCGTCAACGGCCGGAGCCACTTCGGGATCACCAGCCCGTTCGGGGGCACCAAGCAGAGTGGCCTCGGCCGGCGCAATGGCGACGAGGGCTTCTTGGAGTACCTCGAGATCAAGACGATCGGGCATCCGGCGTAATTCGGTGGCCCGGCAGAGAGGGGCCAGGGAGAATATGGCGTTCAAGCCGATGCAGGGCGTCCGCGTCCTGGAGGTCGCACAGTTCACCTTCGTCCCGGCGGCCGGGGCGATCCTGGCCGACTGGGGCGCCGACGTCATCAAGATCGAGCACCCGGTGCGCGGCGACACCCAGCGCGGCTTCATCAACATGGGCGGGTTCCAGCTCGACCCCGACCGGCACCCACTCATGGAGCATCCCAACCGCGGCAAGCGCAGCGTCGGCGTCGACGTGTCCACCCCCGGCGGGCAGGAGGTGCTCTACGAGATCGCCAAGACCGCCGACGTGTTCCTCACCAACTACATGCCGGCGCAACGGCAGAAGAACAAGTTCGACGTCGAGCACATCCGGGCGGCGAACCCGAACATCATCTACGCGCGCGGGAGCGCCTACGGCGACAAGGGTCCCGAGCGCGACACCGGCGGCTTCGACGGCACCGCGTTCTGGACGCGCAGCGGCATCGGCCACGCCCTGACCCCCGAGCAGATCAATGGCGCACTGTCGCAGGGTATTCCGGCCTTCGGCGATTCGATCGGCGGGATGAACATCGCCGGCGGTATCTCGGCTGCGCTGTTCCACCGCGAACGCACCGGCGAAACCTGCGAGCTCGACGTGTCGCTGCTGTCCACCGCGTGGTGGGCCGCCGGCGCCAGCGTCACCCAGGGCATGGAGACCGGCGAGACGATGCGTTCGCTCATGCCGGACGACGTCACCTCCGTCAACCCGTTCATGGCCAACTACCGAACCTCCGACGACGGCATCATCAACCTGTGCATCGTCAGCCCGACCGGCTACATCCGCGACGCCTTCGAACACCTCGGGCTGCCCGAGTTGGCCGACGATCCCCGTTTCAGTGACGTCATGCCGCTGATCCAAAACGCCAGCGAGGGAGTGCAACTCATCGCCGAGGCCATCCGTGGCAAGCCGTTCGAGTATTGGCGCCAGCACCTCAAGTCGATGAGGGGACAGTGGGCGCCGTTCCAGAGTCTGGTCGATCTCGGCTCCGACGAGCAGGCGCTGGCCAACGACATGGTCGTCGAGGTCGAGGCGGCCGCCGGCGGCAAGCCGTTCAAGGTGGTGCGCGGGCCCGTGCAGTTCAACCACGAGCCGCTGGAGACCACGCGCGCCCCGCAGGCGTCCGAGCACACCGAACTGGTGCTGATGGAAATCGGGTTGGACTGGGACCGGATCGAGGAACTCAAGGAAGCCGGCGCGATCGCCTGACTACTGCGGGTCGGCTGCGTCCCAGGGCACGGTGCTCGATATCCAGTGGGTGACCGGCTCTTCTTGGTCGTTGCGGTACAGGTGCCGCGGTGGCTGCGCGAACGTGGAGTAGGGACGGCAGCGAACCACCACCCGATTCTCGGCTTCGGCCATCGCTTGGACGGCGGGGCGGGCCTCTTCGGGGAGCGGTTGCCCGGACATCCGCCCGGCGACCGCCATCATGACGTCCACGGTCAGATCGCGGTCACGTTCGATGACGGCGTCGGCGTAGACCTGCAGATAGGCGAAGGGCCAGCGCTCGTCGAGCACGCACAGACTCACTTTTCCGTCCCGGGCGACGACGCGTTCCTTCCCGCGACCGGCCATGGTGGAGACCAGCAGTTCGTCCCCGTCCGTCGGGATGTAGTACACGATCGACATCGCCGGGCCGTCGTGTCGTCGCCGGTAGCCGAACACGCAGGTCCGATGGGTCCGGACGAATTCGCGGCGCTCGGACGGCAGCATGTCGCGGTCGGTCGGCACCGTAAACGGTTCTGCCGCAAGCGGAAGTAGCAGCATGGAGATCTCCTGTCGGGAATCAGTTGGTACGTAGGTTCGGCAACGGGATTCGGCTGATGTCCCGCGCTTCGGCGGGGTCGATCCCGAGTGCGCGCAGCAGCAGTTCGGCGGTGGCCGAACCCGCTTCGCGCCAGGTCTGGTGACCTTCGAGGACCATCCACATGGCGCTGATGGTGGCTCCGATGATCAGCGTGGCGATGTTGGGAGTGAGCGCCGCATCGACGGGGAATCGGCCGGAGCCGAAGCCGGTCTCGAGGTCGTGCATGGTGGGTCCGGCCAGCACCGCGCGCAGCGTCTCCGCCGTCTGCCCGAACCTGACCGCGAAGCGGCCCATGCCGGGATTCTCGTGCCCGTACCGGATCCACATCCGCACGCCGGTGGCCAGGCGCGCGGCAGGGTCCTCGATGGACTCGAAGCTGTCGGCCACCCGCTGGTGCAGATCGGCGCTGAAGTGCGCGACGACGTGGTCGAAGAGTGCATCCATCGAATCCACGTGGCGGTAGAGGGTGCCACGGGCGACGTTGGCCTCGGTGGCCAACTCGCTGATCGTCAGCTCCGTGGTGCCCTTCTCCGTGTAGAGGCGCAGCGCCGCATCGATGATCCGTCGCTCGGTGGGTGCGCTCACAATCAACAGTGTTGCACAGTCTTGATCTATTTTAAACATTGTTGTTCAATTGGTTCCGGGACGACGGGAAGGAGGGCCGCCATGGCCGGCGCACGCGGGGCTGAACATGCCGGACGTTCGGCCAACCCGCTCATCAAGGTCGCCGACCTGGCCTGGCTCGAGTTCGACAAGCCCGACCTGGCCCGGACCGAAGCCTTCGCCCACGCGTTCGGGTTTGCCACCGCGCTGCGAACCGACACCGAGTTGACACTGCGTGGGGCGGGTCCGGACGCCGCGTGCGTGCTGGTCCGCCGCGGCGGCACCAGCCGACTGCGCGGCCTGGCATTCGCCGCCGCCGAGGAGGCCGACGTGCTCCGCCTCGCCGATGCCGTCGGCGCCCGCGTCCGCCCTCTTCCGGAGTCGGTGGGCGGCATCGCGGTCGACCTGGTCGATCCCAGCGGGCTGGCGGTCAAGGTCGTCGCCAACACCCATCCGTTGGCTCCCCTGCCGGATCAATCACCGCACACCTTCAACTTCGGGTCCGCGGCCGAACGCATCAACGCCACGCAGCGGCCGCCCCGGGTGCCGGCCACGGTGCAACGGCTCGGCCATGTCGTCCTGCAGAGCACGAAGTACCGGGCCGCGCTGGACTGGTACCTGGATCACCTCGGGCTGATCGTGTCGGACTTCCTCTTCTTCCCGGGCCAACGCGACCGCGGCCCGACGATGAGCTTCATCCGCTGCGACCGGGGAGCCACCCCAACCGACCACCACACCCTGGCGATGGCGCTCGGCCCCACCAACCGCTACGTGCACTCCGCGTTCCAGGTCTGCGATCTCGACGCGCTGGCCGCCGGTGGCGAATACCTCAAAGACGCCGGCTACCAACGGTCCTGGGGTATCGGACGACACATCCAGGGCAGCCAGATCTTCGATTACTGGCGCGACCCGGACGGCCTGCTGATGGAACACTTCACCGACGGCGACCTGTTCGACAACACCGTCGAGCCCGGGTGGGCGCCGTTCACCGCCTCCGGGCTGGCCCAGTGGGGCCCGCGGGCCACCGCCGACTTCCTGGGCACCAGCCCTCGACATGTGCCGGGCGAAGCCGGCGCGATGCTCACCGCCCTGCGCGAGAACAACGAATTCGACCTGCACCGCCTCGCCGGCCTGTTGAAAGTAGCCCGTTCATGACGATTTCGATCCTGCGGACCGCCGACGCCTGGTGGGTGCGGAACTCCAACGGCGCCATCCGGATCACCACCTCGGCCACCACCACCGCGGATCTGTTGGCCGATCGCGGCGCCATTGCCGCGGCCGCGACCGGTGCCGGCGCCGTCCCGGTGGACAGCCTCGAACTGCTCTCCCCGGTCACCACCCCATGCCGGGTGATCGCCCAGATGACCAACTACGCCTCCCATGTGGCCGATTCCGGGATGGATCCGAAAACCATTCCGCTGACGTTCTTCCGCAAGTCCTCCGCCTCGATCACCGGACCCCGGGCCGACATCGTCAAACCCGGCCACGTCCGGTTCCTGGACTACGAGGTCGAGATCGGCCTGGTCGTCGGCCGGGATACCCCTGTGGGTTCGACGATCACCGACCTGCCATCGGTACTTGCCGGACTGGTGGTGACCAACGACGTCTCGGCCCGCGACATCCAGTTGCCGCAGACCCAGTTCTACGAGGCCAAGTCCTACCCCGGCTTCACCCCGGTCGGCCCGGCGCTGGTGCTGCTGGACGCCGCGGACTGGAACCGGTTCGGGGACTTGCATTTACAGCTGCGGGTCAACGGCGAACTGCGCCAGGACATGCGCGTCGCGGGCGACATGATCTATCCGCCACTGCAAGCTCTGCAGTCACTGACCAGGTTCCAGGACCTCTCGGCCGGCGACCTCATCCTGACCGGCACCCCGGCCGGCACCGCGCTGAGCGCCCCACCGAAGCCGATCGAGATCATCGGCTCGCTGCTGCCGCCGGCGCTGAAGTGGAAGGCGTTCTTCAAACGCCAGGCCGGCAATCCCAAATACCTCGCGGACGGGGGCGTCGTCGAGGCCGGCATCGCCACCGACGACCGGACGATCGACCTCGGCGTCCAGCGCAACGTCGTCCGCTACGGGCGAGGTGGATGAGAGCTGTTGAATAGCAACACTGTTCATCGCACCCCGGTGGCGATCGTCGGGGCTGGGCCCACCGGCGTCAGCGCCGCGACCCTGCTGGCCCAGTACGGTGTCGAATGCCTGGTCGTCGACCGCTGGCCGACGGTCTATCCGCAGCCGCGCGCCGTCCACATGGACGACGAGGTCGCCCGCATCGTGGAGCGGCTCGGCATCGGCGCTCAGTTCGCGGCGATCTCCAAACCCGCGCTCGGGTTGCGACTGCTCGACAGCCGGCAGCGCGTACTCGCCGAGTTCCATCGCGATACGGCATTGAGCCGCAATGGGTTCGCCCAGGCCAACATGTTCGACCAACCCGAGTTCGAAGCCCTGCTGCGGGCCAACCTCAGCGGTTACCCGGGGATTCGGTTGCTCAGCGACTGTGAGGTCACCGACCTCGCCGCCGATTCCGACAGCCCGATTCGTATCACCGCCACGCACCGCGCCGACGGCGGCGAGCACACCATCCTGGCCGACTACGTCCTCGGTTGCGACGGCGCCAACAGCCTGGTCCGGCACCGCATCGGAACGGTGATGCGCGACTTCGGGTTTCGGCAACGGTGGCTGGTGGTCGACCTCACCTCCGACGTCGACCTGCAGCAGTGGGACGGTGTCCATCAGGTGTGCGACCCGCACCGCGCCGGCACCTACATGCGGATCGGCCCGCGACGCCACCGCTGGGAGTTTCAGCTGTTGGACGGCGAGTCCGCGCCGGACTTCGGCAGTGTGCAGGCACTGCGGCCGTTGATCGACCCATGGACCGCCGGCATCCGTGACGGCGACCTGCGTCTGGTCCGGGTCGCCGAGTACACGTTCCGTGCCCAGATCGCCGATCGCTGGCGGGCGGGCCGGGTGTTCCTGCTCGGCGACGCCGCACACCTGACGCCCCCGTTCATCGGGCAGGGACTGGGCGCCGGTATGCGCGATGCGATGAACCTGTCCTGGAAGCTGGCCGCAGTGCTGTCGGGGGACATGGCGCCCGACGTCCTGGACACCTACCAACACGAACGACGGCCCCATGCCCGGCACATGATCGCGATGGCGCTGGGCGTCGGACGCGCCATGACCGCCGGCGGGAACGTCGGCAACCTGACCCGGCGGCTGGTGGCCCCCCGCCTGCACCTCATCCCGGGCCTGCGCGCCAAGTTCACCGATTCGACCACGCCCAGACTCCACCGATCCGCCCTGGTTCGGCGGTCGCTGAGCGGATCCGGGCTCACCGGCCGGCTCTGCCCGAACCCGCTGCTGGACAACGACTCCCGCCTCGACGACGTGCTGGGCATCGGGTTCGCCCTGGTCTCCAGGACGTCGCCGGACCAGGACGACCTCGACCTGATCACCGGCCGGGGCGCCCGATTCCACCACGCCGAACCCGGCAGCGAACTGGCCGCCTGGCTGGCCGTCGGCCGCGCCACGGCCGCCGTCGTCCGGCCGGACCACACCGTGATGTGCGCCGGCCGCGACGTGTCGGTCCTGTGCCGGGCGCTGCCCGCCTTCTGCTTCACATCACCCTGAGGCCGCAGCGCAGATCAGTTGCGCTGCACGAAGATCGGTTTGCTGCCCGCGCGGCGCGCGGTCAATACGTCGGGGATGTCGTCCCAGTCGTGGATCCCGCTGGTGATCAGTTCCGGATGGAGTGTGCCGGCGGCAACCGCGTCGAGGGTTGGTGTCATGTTGGGCCGCGCGTGCCCCTTGCCGTTGTGGAAGTTGACCCCGCGGACATACAGCTGCAGCATCGGCAGTTCCAGATCGCCGAAGTAGATGCCGACGCTGTTGACGTAACCCTCGGGCCGGACCGAGAGCAGGGCTTGACGCAACCGGTCGGGATTGGCGGAGGCGTCCACGGACAGGTGAAAATCACTTTCGCACTTGCCGTTTATGTCTTGCACCTCGGCTCCGAGTCGGGCGGCGACGGCCATCCGGTCGGGGTCGTCGTCGTAGTAGACCGTCCGGGCGCCGGCACCGTGCACCGCGACATCGACGCAGTACAGACCGATGGAGCGGGTGCCACCGAACACCGCGATCTGCGGTTCGTCGATGCCGGCGACGGTCGGCATCACCGTTTCCCACCCCAGCGCCAGGTTGTCGCCGATCGAGGCGAGATGGACCGGGTCGATCCCGGGTGGCAGTGCCGCGAGGTTGTAGTCGGCGTAGGGAACGCGGATCAGTTCGGAGAACGTGCCGCCCCACATGCCGTTGACCGGCAACCCGTATTGGGCGTCACCGTGGCGCAGGCAGCGCGCCGGATGCCCGAGTGCGCACTGGGCGCAGGTCCCGCAGGCGATGTGCCAGGCCACCCCGACGACGTCTCCCACCTGCACCCGGCAGTCCGGTCCCGCGGCGACGACCGTGCCGACGCATTCGTGGCCCAGTGGGAACGGACCGAGGCCCGAGAACGGCGTCCGTCCGGCGATCACCTCATGGTCGAGGTCGCAGGTGGTGGCCGCCAGCGGTCGCACCAGGGCATCCGTGGGTTCCACCAGCGCCGGGGCGTCGACGTCGTCGAATCGCAGTTGTCCCGGGGCGACGAACATCAGACTTCTCACTCGAACTCCTTATGACGATCGTTATAACGAGATCGAAGCTAGACTATAACGGTCGTAATAGCAATGGAGGTTCGGTTCGAGTGGCACAGGACACGGCTGACTCGCGGGCGCGAATGGTCGCCGGCGCGGCCGACATGATCAGCCGCCGGGGGCTCAACGCCACCAGCGTGCGCGAGCTGGCCAAATACACCAGGGCGCCGCTGGGTTCGACGTATCACTACTTTCCCGGCGGCAAGTACGACCTGGCCACCGAAGCCGTGCGCTGGGCCGACGACCTCACCACCCGGATCCTGCGCGACGAGCTGCGTGCCGGTCCGGTGGCCGGACTGGGCGCATTCCTGAAGATGTGGCGGAAAGTGGTACTCGACAGCGACTTTCATGCCGGTTGTCCGGTGCTCGCGGTGGCGGTCGAAGACCTACCCGAAGATCAGTCCGCCCCGCGGCAAGCCGCGGCCGATGCCTTCACCGGCTGGGCGGCACTGCTGGCCGAGTCGATGACCGAACACGGCGCGGACCCGTCCGATGCGCAGAGCGCCGCAACCCTGATCGTGGCCGCTGTGGAAGGCACTGTCGCGATGTGCCGGGCCCAGCGCAGCATCGCTCCCCTCGATCAGGTGGCAACCGAACTGACCCGTCTGGTGACTCGCACCATCCGTTAGTCGCCGAGGGTGCACCCATATGCAAGACCGGCCCCCGGAAATACATACGGCTGCACGCTCGCGCCTCAGGTCAGGAGACCTTCTTGGCGGGCGGGGAGTAGTTCGGCTTGCCGAGTCCGAGCACATGCTGGGCGATCATGTTGCGGAACACCTCGAGCGAGCCGCCATAGATGCCGGCCAGCGGGGCGAACCGGTAGATGTACTCCGATTTTCCGGCATCGACGGCGCCGTCGGTGTCCACGGGCAGCAGCGCCGCGGTGCCCAGGATGTCCATGACATCGGGGGCGATGTCACGCATGGTCTGTGCCTGCGCGACGCGGCCGAAGATGCTCGGTGTGCTCAGGCACGCCTCCATTTTCGCGATGCTGCGACCCAGCCGGTAGGCCACCGCGCCGTCATCCACCGCGCGGGTGCCGTCCGCCGCCGGGGTGCCGACGACGGCGGCCGCGGTGTCGACGGCGTCGACCATGAAGCCGGCCTGATGCGCCATGATCGCCGGGTCCTGCAGACCGTCGGCCGGTGCGGCCACTGCGCCGTGCTCGGCGTCCAGCGGTCCGCGCAGCACGGTCCAGCCGCCGCCTGCCTCCCCCAGCAGGTACTTGTCGTCGACGCGGACGTCGCTGTAGTAGACGATGTTGGTGCGGTCGCCGTCGACGGTGCGAATTCCCTGGATCTCGATGCCGGGGGTGTCCAGTGGGACCAGGAACATGGTGAGGCTCTGGTGTTTCCGCGCCTCAGGGTCCGTGTTGGTGATCAGGAAGACGTACTGGCAGTTGTGTGCCCCGGTGGTGAACATCTTCGAGCCGTTGATCACCCACTGATCGCCGTCCCGGACGGCGCGGGTCTTGCATGTCGCGATGTCCGAGCCACCCTCGGGTTCGGTGTAGCCCAGGCACATCCGAGCCTCGCCGCTGAACACCTTCGGCATGACCTCGTCGACCAGCTCCGGCTTGCCGAACGCCTGCACCGCGCGTGCCACCAAAGCCGTTGTGCCCCAGGTGACCCAGGGGACGTGGTGGCGGCGCTTCTCCAGCTCCCAGATCCGCCGCCGCACGCGAGTGAACCCGCCGTCGGGCTCGGGTGTCCACTCGCCCTCCAGGTAGCCCGCCGCACCCAGCGCCAGGTGTACGTCTTCGTGGAAGTTGTCCCCGGTCTCGCGGTCGTGCTCGATCACCTCGTCGGTGACGTGCTCGGCGAGGAAGCGCCGGGCCTCGTCTCGAAAGTCCCGGTCCTCCGGCGAGAGTTCAACTGTGCTGAAATCCATGGTGTTTCGTCCTAGTCCGTAGCTTCGCGGGCGGCACAGATCTCGGCGACGTGCCGGGCGGTGATACCCGGATCGCCGCCGGCCAGCGGCCAGCCGCGGGCCCGGATCAGGTAGGCGGTGGCGGCCGCCTCGGCCGAAACCCCGAGGCCGCCCTGGATGTGCACGGCCATCGTCGCGGCCTTGGCGGCCTCCTCGGCCATGAACACGAACGCACAGCCGGCCAGTTCCGGCCGCTCGTCGGGTTCGTTATCCAGGAACCACGCCGCCCGCCGGGACAGGTTGCGACCGCTCTGCACCACGATTGCCATGTTGGCCAGCGGATGTGAGATCGCCTGCAGCGTGGAGATCGGCACCCCCAGGGTGTAGCGGGTCTTGGCGAACTCCGCGGCGATCGTCATGGTCTGCTCCACCAACCCGGTCAGGGCCGCAGCGGTCAGCACCCGCCACTCATCAAGGGCGCGAACATATTCGACGATCGCATCCGGCCCCGATCCGAGCACCGTTCGGCGGTCGGCCGCGGCCGGGTCGACCCAGGCCATCGGCAGTCGGGCCAGGTTCGTCACCCGGTCGGGCCGCGCGTCGAAGCCCAGCAGCACGACGTCGTCACCGTCCCGGACGACGATCTGGTCGGCGATCGCGCCCGAGCCGATCAGCCGCCGGCCGGCGGTGACCTCCAGGCGCGGATCCAGCGCGACGATACGAGTGCCAGCCACCGCTTCCGGGTCCACCCCGCCGAGCCGCTCCCACAGCCGGACCGCGACGACGTGGTCGATCCACGGCACCGGGGCCAGCGCGCGGCCGAGTTCCTCGGCCACCAGGGTCAGGTCGACCAGGGTGGCGCCGTCACCGCCGGCTTCCTCGCCGATGGCCATCGTGGTGGCGCCCATGGCGCACAGCCGCTCCCACAGGCTCTTGTCGTAGCCGGATTCCTCAGCGGCCCAGACGGTCTCGATCGAACAGTGGCTGTCGAACAGCTGGCGGTAGGCCGCCTGCAGATCCTCGTGGTCCTCGGTGAGGCTGTAGTCCAGCCGCCGTAGTTCGTAGCGATCCATTGCGTCACTGCTCCCAATCGAAGAAGAACTGCTGGGCATTGCCGTACAGGTAGTTGTCGAGCACCTCGGCCGGCAGATCGAGCGCGGTGGCCTCGGGGACGACGCGGTGCTGGCGCAGCACCGGCCAGTCGGAGGCGAAGATCACCTTGTTCTGGCCGCGGGTGCGCATGTAGTGGATCAGCGATTCGGGCAGCCGCTTGGGCGACCACGCCGAGGTCATCAGCCGCAGATTCTGATACTTGATCAGCATCCGGATCGCGATGTCCCACCAGGGATCCGCGCCGTGGATCATGCACAGCTTCAGCTCCGGGAAGCGGACACACACCCGGTCGAGGTGGATCGGGTTCTGCACCTCGCCCGGGATCGGCGGCCCGGGCAGGCCGGTGTTGACGCACAGCGGCAGACCGATCTCGGCGCACTTGGTGTACAGCGGGTAGTACACCGCGTCGCTGGGCGGGTACTGTCCGTCGCCCCAGAAGCTGGGTCCCACAACGGTGTACACCACCGGCAGGTCGGCGGCAATCGCGGTCAGCTCCCGCAGTGACGGCATCGGCTTGAGCAGGTTGACCCCGCCCATCGCCAGCGCGAACCGGTCCGGACGGGCCTCGACGAACTTGCGCGCGGTGACCGACGGTTTGGCGAGATTGTCCATCAGGACCGCCTTTTCGACACCGTGGGAGTCCATCTCGTCGATCAACTCACCCATGTCGACCGGGTCGAACATCGACTTGGGGCCCTTGAAGTAGTCGTCGCGAACCTTGGTCATGAACTGCGGTTGCACCTCGGTCTCCCCGAAGTGCACGTTGACCAGACAGTCAATTACTTTCTGCGTCATCTCACTCCTTGACCGAGAGTTCTTGTGCGGCTATCGCCCTGGCCCACCGGTAGTCGGCCTTGCCGTTGCCGAGGCGCTGCACCTTGTCGACGATCAGAAACTCCTTGGGCACCTTGAATTTCGCCATCTTCGCGGTGCACCAATCGTAGAGCGCGGGCGACTCGACGTGGGCACCGTCACGCAACGCGACGACGGCCACGACCTCCTGGCCCCAGCGCGAACTGGCGCGGCCGACCACCAGGGCGTCGGCCACATCGGGGTGGCCGCGCAGCACCTCCTCGACCTCCTCGACGAACACCTTCTCGCCGCCGGTGTTGACCACCAGGGAGTCGCGGCCGAACAGCCGCAGGGTGCCGTCCGGTTCGAGGGCGGCCCGGTCGCCGGAGATCACCACGCGGGAGCCGCCCACCTCGGGGAAGGTCTTCACCGTCGCGTCACGGTCGTTGAAGTAGCCCAACGGGATTCGGCCCGTGCGCGCTGACCACCCCACCTCGGCCGAACCGGGCTCCAGGAAACGGGAGTAGTCCTCGGCCAGCACCAGGCCGCCCTCGCGGAACGTGAACGTGTCGGTGTGGTTGCCGCGCTGGTTGTGCCCGAAGCCCATATTGCCGGTCTCCGACGAGCCGTACCCGTTGATCACCGTGATGTTCGGCAAGTGCTCCAGCAGGCCCTGCTGGTTCTTCAGGCTGGTGCCCGCCCCGCCGGTGCCGATGGCGAACAGCGACGACAGGTCGTAGCGGCGCCGGCCCAGTTCCTCGACGATCGGTCCGGCGTAGGCGTCGCCGACCATCGTCATCAGGCCGACCTTCTCCCGCTCGGCGGTCTCCAGCACATGGGCCGGGTCGAACTTACGCGAAGTGTCCTGCAGGACAATGGTTTGCCCGTTGAGCACCGCCGAGAACGCCGTCCACATCCCGGCGGCGTGCATCAAGGGCGACACCGCGAACCACGGCGGCCCGTGGTTGACCACCTTGTCGTGGATCTCGGTGACCTTGCCATGGTCGGCGCCGTTCATCGACGACACGTAGATGTCGCCCTGGCGCCACATCACGCCCTTGGGCCGGCCGGTGGTGCCGCCGGTGCACACCATCAGCAGATCGTCGGGCGACGCCGCGATGTCGGCGTCCTCGGCGCCACCGGCCAGCGCGTCGTCCAGCGTGACCGCGCCGGGCAACTCCGGGGACGAGCTGCCGTCGTCGATGGAGATCAACAACTCCACTGTGCCCTTGCTGCCGGTCAGCACGTCGGCGAATTTCGCGCCCAGCGCCCGGTGGTAGATGACGCCCCGCGGCCCGAGGTAGGCCAGCAGTTCACCGACCTCACGCGGGGTGTAGTGATAGTTGACGTTCACCGGCACCACCCGCGCCTTCAGGCACGCCAGCACCATGTCCGGATACAGGTCGTTGTGCATGATCAGCGCGACGACATCTTGTCCGCATTCCCAGTTCTGCAACTCGGCGCGGCCGGTATGCACGCCGAACCCGTTGTGCGCCAAGAAGTTCGCCAACCGGCGGGTGCGCTCGGCCGTCTCCGCAAACGTGCTGCGCCGGTCTCCCGACACCGTCATCGTGCGATCCGGCACCGCCTCGGCGATGGCGTCCAGAACGGCGCCCAGAGTCCACTCAGGCATCTAACCCCAACAGCGTGAGTGCGTTGTCGCGCATCACCATTCGGGTGTCCTGGTAGCTGAACTCGGGGAACTGCGGGATGTCGGCGGTGAACGACGTCGGATCCGCCAGCCCTTCGCCGTGCGGCCAGTCCGAACCGAACAGGATCTTGTCCACCCCGATGGTGTCGGCGAGCAGCTTCACGTCGTCCTCGTAGTACGGCGCGATCCAGACGTTGTTCTTCAGCTGCTCCACCGGATCTTCCTTGTAGTGGTAGGGAGCGTTGTTGGCGGACTTCTTGAGCCGCTTGATCAGCCGGTAGATGAAGTACGAGCCGTTCTCGATGCTCACCACCTTGAGCTTGGGATGCCGGGTGAACACCTGGTGCACGATCATCGCGGCCATGGTGTCGTGGATCGCGCGGTCGTCCATGATCACCATGTCGAGCGGATCACGCTTGCCGAATCCCTTGAACACACCGCTGCCGCCCCACAGCGCCGGGACCGCCATGTACCCGGAGTCGGACAGGTGGAAGACGACGGGGATGCCGGCTTCGGCCAGCCGCGCCCACACCGGGTCGTGGATCGGGTCGCCGAGCGAGCGGGGCCGTACCGCACCGGGCACCGGCGCGGGCCGCACGCACACCAGCTTCGCGCCCGCGCCCAGCACGTACTCGACCTCCTCGACCGCCTTGGCCGGGTCGGCCAGCGAGATGATCGGCGCGCTGTAGACGCGGTGATCGGGCCGGTCGAAACCCCAGTCCTCGTCGAGCCACATGTTGAAGGCGTGCAGCGAGGCCATGGTGGCCGGGATGTCGTGCTTGAGCCCTTCCTCGACGCCGCAGGCGAAGGTGGGCAGCATGAACACCGATTGCAGGTTCTGCTTGTCCAGGATCTTCACCCGGGCATCCCGGTTCTGGTACTCGGGATGGTCAGCGAGCCGATCCACCTTCATCAGCGACGCCGGATCCACGCCCTCGGGGATCTCGCCGCGGAACAGCAGATCCAGGCAGCCCGGCTCGATGATCGGGTCGAACGTCGGATTCGGGATGAAGTGGTTGACCACGCCGCCGAACACCGCCAGCGTCCGCTTGCCGTCCTGCACCATCTGCACACCGCGGGACCGGAATTCCTTGGGCAGGTGCCGCGTGAAGGAGTCGGTGGTCTCGTAGTAGTGGTTGTCGACGTCGACCGCCTGGTAGTCCAGCTTCGCCGGCGCGGGCTTCTCGAGAGTGGTCATCGCGGTTCCTTTCGGGTCAATCCTGCAATGCGCCCGGCATGGGCGGGAAGTTCGGTGGACGCTTCTCGAAGAAGGCCGTGATGCCCTCGATGAAGTCGGTGCGTTGCATCGAATCGTGCATGAGTTTTTCGGCTTTTTCGCTGGTTTCGACGATGCCCGTCCCGGCGTCGGCGTACAGCTGTCGCTTCATGATCGCCATCGAACTGGGCGCGCAGTTGACCGCCATGTCGTCGGCGTAGGCCAGCACCCGGTCCATCAACTCGTCGCGTGGAACCACTTCCTTGACCAGCCCGAGTTCGGCGGCCTCCTCGGCCAGGAAGGTGCGTCCGGACAGCAGCAGTTCGGTGGCCGTCGCCCAGCCCACCAGCCGGGGCAGGATCCAGGAGATGCCATATTCGGCGACCAGTCCGCGGCGGGCGAACGAGGTGGTGAACTTCGCGCCGGCGGCGGCGAACCGGATGTCGGCCATCAGTGCCTGCGACAGACCCATGCCGGCGACCGCGCCGTTGATCGCGGCGATGACGGGCTTGGTCAGCTGGGTCAGGAAGTACGGATGCCGCGCGGCGACCATTGCGCCGACGTCGGTCTTGCTGGCCGAGTCGACGGTCACCTCGGAGATGGCGTCCAGCCCGCCCATGTCGGCGCCGGCGCAGAACGCGCGCCCCGATCCGGTGATCACGATGACGCGCACCTGCGGATCCGCTTCCGCCATGTCGATGTGCCGGTAGAACTCGGCGATCATGGCCCCGCCCCAGGAGTTCATCCGCTCCGGGCGGTTGAACGTCAGGATCGCGACCCCGGACTCCCGAACCTCATAGAGCAGCGGCGCGGGCCGCACCTCCTCGGCAACGCTCATCGGCGGCTGTTCCTCCCGGGTTTGATTACTCATACTGTATACCTATCGGTAGCGCATTCTGCAAGCCGCCGACGAGCGCCGCGAAACCGCTTCTGGCTAGGCTGTTTCCACCAGACCGAGGCGTCGGTAGGCGGTTTCGATCTGCGTTTTCACCGCGGCCGGCAGGATCGCCTGCGGCGCCCGCGAATCCGGATGGTCCCCAACCGGCAGACCCAGCACCGCGGCCGCATGTTTGAACGCTCCGCCCCAGTGCGTGAAGTAGTCCGGCCGCCCGGGGTAGCAGACGAACGCGCCGGCCATGTCGAGGTCGAACTGATCCATCCCGACGTCGCGCGCGTAGTCCATCGCCTCGAGCAGTTTGTCGTCGTAGATCAGGTCCCAGTACGGCGTCAGGATCTTGCGCTGCGGCGTCTCGTGCAGATAGCCGACGGTGCCGAGCTGGGCCGGGCACACGATGCTGGCCCGCAGCCAGCCCGCCCGGTAGACGGTCAGGTCGCACTCCCAGATCACCAGGTCGGGTGCGAGCTCGTGCAGGCGGCGGCTGTTCTGCGGCCGGAACGCGCCCTCCTTGGTGGCGCAGACCGCGGGGATCTCGTCGTAGATGCGGGCACTCTCGGCGGCGGTCAGGACGTATCCGGACGACGGGGAGTTGAACATGCCCAGCGCGATGTCGGTGCGATCGGCGACGTACCGAAAGAATCGCAGAACTCCTTCGCCACCATGGGTTTCCATCATCGGGGTCTGGATGTACGCAATATCGGCTCCGGCGCTTTGCGCGTGCCGGGTCAGCTCCAGGCAGTCCTTAGGTGAGGTGGCCGCGGTACACGCCTGCACCACCAGATCCGGGTTGGCGGCGCGACCCTCCTCGATCGCCACCTCCAGCAGTCGTTTGCGCTCGTCGATCGTCAGCGCCCAGAACTCGCCGACTCCGCTTGTGCACCAGAGCATTTCGTGGCCGAGTTCGGCGACGCAGTGCCGCACCAGGGTGCGGTAGGCGTCCCAGTCGATGTCGTCACCGCCGGGGCCCGAGAACGGGGTGTAGAGCGAGTCACCGATACCCCGCAGCGCGACGTGTGCCCATGCGCGTGCTTCGGAAGCGGTTGCCATGGCGCCCTCTCAGGTGAAATCGGTTCCGCCGTCGACGTTCACGTCGGCGCCGGTCATGTACGAGTTCCGTTTCGAGGCCAGGAAGGCCACCACCGGTCCCACTTCCTCGGGCAGGCCGGTGCGCGGCAGGTAGGCGGGATGCCCGAAGTGTTCGGTGACCGCCTCGGCCAACCGGTACGGGTCGTGGCTGTCGACGCCCACCGACTTGGCCCAGCCCGTCAGCGCCTCGGATGCGACGCTGCCCGGCGAGACGACGTTGACCAGAATCTCCTCGGGGGCCAGCAGTTGCGCGAGGTTCTTCGACACGCTGGTGACCATCGACTTGGCGGCGGTGTAGGCGACCAGCGAAACCGTCTGGCGCTTGGTCGAACTCGCCGAGAAGTTGACGATCCGCGCCCACTCGGCCCGGCGCAACAGGGGCAGCGCGGCACGCACGCAGTGGATCATCCCCATCGCGCCGCCGTCGACCGCCGTGCGCCAGTCGGCGTCGGACAGGGTGTCGAAGGTTCCCGCCACGCTGCCCGAGGCGGCGTTGACCAGGATGTTGACCGTCCCGTCCCAGCGCCGGGCGATCTCGTCGAACGCCGTGACGACGGCGGCCTCGTCGGTCATGTCGGCGGCCACACCGAAGGCCTCCGGACTGCCGCGCCCGGTCAGTTCGGCGACCACGCGGTCGAACCCGTCGGCCGAGCGGGCGATGACGGCCACCCGGGCCCCGTCGTCGGCGAAGCACCGCGCGGCGGCACGCCCCATGCCGCGGCTACCGCCGACCACGACGGCGTTCGCACCCGCGAGCCCGAGATCCATCCGGTGTCGACCCCTTCGCATCGGCGCGGCGAAACGAAATACCACCGCACCCTACCCGAAACGATTACCATAGGTATTTCGGTATCGCCTTTCCGGGCGACTCCGCGCTGGCTGTGCCGCTGTGGTCCTGATCTCAGCCGTGCCGGTGCGGAGCCGCAAACCGGACGGCTGCCGGTAAGGTTGACGGCTCTGGCGTAGGAATGCTCGGGCCTTTATTGGAGGTAGTGCAGTGGCAAAGCAGGCGACCGCTCCCAAGCGGCAACGCCGCGAGCGCGGCTCGATCAATCCCAACGACATCATCGAGGGCGCTTTCGAACTCGCCGAGCAGGTCGGGATCGACAACCTGAGCATGCCGTTGCTGGGCAAGCATCTCGGCGTCGGGGTCACCAGCATCTACTGGTACTTCCGCAAGAAGGACGATCTGCTCAACGCGATGACCGACCGCGCGCTGCGCGAATTCGCCGTTGCCACACCGTATGTGGAGGCCGCCGACTGGCGCCGGACGCTGGGCAACCATGCCCGGGACATGCGCAAGTCGTTCCTGAGCAATCCGATCCTGTCCGATCTGGTCCTCATCCGCTCGGCGCTGTCCCAGCGGGCCGCTCAACTCGGCGTGCAGGAGGTCGAACTGGCCGTCGAGAACCTGGTGCAGGCCGGACTGACGCCGGAGCAGGCGTTCGACGCCTACTCGGCGGTGTCCCTGCATGTCCGCGGTTCGGTTGTGCTGCAACGTCTCTACGAGAAGAACCGCGCCTCGGGCGGCGGTCCGGGCGACTTCGGGGAGACGATGGTCTATGACGCCGAGGCCGCTCCGCTGCTGACGCAGGTCACCCGCGAAGGCCACCGGATCGGTGCCGCCGACGACCCCAACTTCGAATACGGGCTGAACTGCATCCTGGACAATGTCGAGCGGCAGATCACCGAGGGCAGGAAGTCCGTCAAGTCCCGCAAGGGCTGACTCAGATCTCCGGCTCGGGCACGTGGAAGTGCTCGTCGCGCAACCGGAACGCCTCCTTCGTGCCGACCTGCGCCCGGGTCTTGACGAAGTTGAACTCCCCGGGGGCGAACTGCAGGTTCGTCCCGTAGGCGTGGAAGAGGTAGCTGCACACCTCCTCGCCCTGGTAGGCCTGGCTCTGCTCGACGAGACGAAACGCCTCTTTGGCGATCACGACGCCGTCGGCGGGCATCTTCGCCGCCTTGCGCGCCCAGTACTCCGCCCGCGCCGAAACCGCTTCGGGTGCACAGGTTTCGGTGAAGACTCCGAGGTGCTCGACCTCTGCGGCCTCGCTGATGTCACCGGTGAGCAGCATCCGCCGCGCCAGCACCGGGCCCAGCCGGTGGAAGAACATGTGCAGACTGCCCAGCGCCGGGCCGAGGAAGCGGGTGGCCGGCATGCCGATCCGGGTGTCGCGCGCGATCACCGAGATGTCCATCATCAGCGCCATCTCGAAACCGCCGCCCAGCGCGTAGCCGCTGATCTCGCCGACGGTGATCTTCGGGAAACCCATCAGGTTGTGGTAGAAGCCGAACGACTTGCGGTCCACCGTGAGTCGTCGCCGTTGGCTGGGCCGCCTCTTCGCCGGTTCGTCTTCGCGCTTCGTTCCGTCCGCCCGCTCCCCGTACCAGCCGTACGCGTTGTTCATGTCGGCGCCGGTGGAGAACACCCCGTCGGCGCCGCGCAGCAGGACGACGGTCAGGTCGTCGTCCTCGGCAACCAGATCCAGGCAGCGGCCGACCACCTCGCGCATGGCGGCGTCGTAGGAGTTGCGCTGCTTCGGGTTGTTCAGGGTGATCGTCGCGATCCTGGTGTCGTAGTCGACGTCGAAACCCACCCGGTCGTCGCTGGTAGCGATCTGCGTCACTGCGTGCTCCTCTGCGTCGAGACCTTGTTGGCCTCAATGGTTCGTCCCGCCCCCAGGGCGAGTGTCTGTCCGCGGTCGGCGATGAGATGGTCGCGGGCGATCCGCTCGGCGCGCTCGGCGTTGCCGTCCCGAATGGCCTCAAGCAGCCGTTGGTGGTCCCGCAGCGCGGCGCGCCGGGTGGCCTGCCGGCTCGTCGCGCCCGGCGTCAGTTCGGCGTCGCTCCACACGGCCGACTCGTGTGCCGACCAGATCAGCTCCAGCGCGCCGATCACCAGGATCATCGGTTCGTTCCCGCACCGCGACACCAGCGCCTCGTGGAACCGGCGGGCGTTGGGGACGAACTGCGCGACGTCCTCGAACGCGTCGGCCTGGGCGTCCAGTGCGGCCTGCAGGTAGGGCAGCACCTCGGTGTCCCGATCGGCGCGTCCGGCGCACATCGCCGCGCAGATCGGTTCCAGGTGCATCAGGGCATCGCTGACGTCGGCCGGGGTGGCCGACCGGGACTGCAGCACCATGCTGATCATCTGGGCGGTGCGCTGCGCCGACGGCTGGTGCACGACGGCGCCGCCGACATTGCCGCGGCGCACCGAGATCAGGCCGTCGGTCTCCAGGAGATGGATGGCCTCGCGCAGCGCCGGCGGGCTCACCCCGAACTCGGTGAACAGGCTCTCCTGGGTGGGCAGCTCGTCGCCCTCCTTGAGCCGGCCGGACAGGATGTCGTCACGCAGCCGGGAGGCCACCAGCTCGGCCACTCTGGGCGGACGAATCCTCTGCACCGGCGCCCCTTCGTGTCTGTTGTCGCGGGCCTATCCTTGCTAAGTTGTACAGGATTGGACCCGTATCGTCTACTGTAGGTCCATCGATACGTGCGGGAGGAGTGGTTGGCGGTGAGTGACGGCACATTGGAATGCGTTCGCGACGGTGCCGTCCTGCGCCTCACCCTGAACCGCCCGGATCGGCGGAACTCGCTGAGCCACAGCATGACTGATGGTCTTGTCGCCGAACTCACCGCCGCCGCGTACGACGACTCGCTGCGCGCGGTGTGTATCGAGGGCGCCGGCCCCGACTTCTGCAGCGGCGCCGACTGGGTGGCCACCAACGACGCCGGCCGGCGCCCCCGGCCCGGCGAGCTCGGGCGCCGCATCCCGCACACCGCCAACCGGGTGATCGAACTGATCGCCACCATCCAGTTGCCCGTGGTGTGCGTCGTGCGCGGCTGGGCCGTCGGACTCGGCTGCAACCTGGCGCTTGCGGCCGACTTCACCGTCGCCGCGGACACCGCGACGTTCTGGGAGCCGTTCGTCGACCGCGGGTTCAGCCCGGACTCCGGGGCCACCTGGCTGCTGCCCCGACTGGTCGGGGTGGCCCGCGCCCGACGGATGCTGCTCCTCGGCGAGAAAATCGACGGCGCCACCGCGGCCGACTGGGGGCTGATCCATCAGGCCGTCGGGCCCGACAACCTGCCGGGCGCCGCCGAAGACCTGTTGGCCCGGCTCGCCACCGGGCCCACCGTGGCCCTCGGGCTGGCGAAGCGCGCCATCGCCTACGGACAGCACGCCACCCTCGGCCAGTCGATGGCCCACGAACTATCCGATCTCGAACTGTCGGCCCGCAGCGCCGATTTCAAGGAGGGCCTGGCGGCCTTCCGGGACCGCCGCGCCCCCGACTTCCAGGGCCGCTGACCGACAACCGAAGGAATTGCCTTGAGTTCTTACGACACGATCGGATACGACGTGACCGGCCACACGGCCACCATCACGCTGAACCGGCCCGAGGCCCTCAATGCGCTCTCGCCGCACATGGTCACCGAACTGCGCGCCGCCTACGACGAGGCCGAGAACGACGACAACATCTGGCTCATGATCGTGACCGGCACCGGGCGGGCGTTCTGCACCGGCGCCGACGTCAAGGAGATACCGGAGGACGGCAAGGTCATCTACGAACGGCCGTACCTGTCCACCTACGACCAGTGGGAGGCCCCGCAGGAGGGCACCCCGCCGTTCCGCCGGATGGCCAAGCCCGTGCTGGCCGCCGTCAACGGAATCTGTTGCGGCGCAGGGCTGGACTGGGTCACCACCGGCGACATCGTCATCGCGTCCGACCGGGCCACCTTCTTCGATCCGCACGTCAGCATCGGCCTGGTCGCCGCGCGCGAAATGGTCCGGCTGGCGCGGGCGCTGCCGCGGTCCGTGGCGCTGCGGATGGCGCTGATGGGCAAGCACGAACGGATGAGCGCCCAGCGGGCCTACGAACTCGGCATGATCACCGAGGTCGTCGAACACGACCGGCTGCTGGAGCGAGCCCACGAGATCGCCGACGTCGTCAACTCCAATGCGCCACTTGCGGTTCGGGGCACCCGGCTGGCGATCCACAAGACGCTGGATCTGCCACTGCTGGAGGGCGAGATCCTCGCCGAGACGTTCCGCGAGCGCGTCCTGCGGACCGAGGACGCCGCCGAGGGTCCGCGCGCCTTCGTCGAGAAGCGGGCGCCGAACTGGAAGTGCCGCTGACATGTCCGACGCCGTGCAACCGTTCGAGACGGTGCTGCTGGAGTTCAACCGCACCGACAAGGTGGCCACCATCACCTTGAACCGCCCGGACGCGCTGAACTCGTTCAACCGCACCATGTGCGAGGAGATGCAAGCGGTCTGGCGCATCGTGAAACTCGACGAGGCCACCAACGCCGTCGTCCTGCGCGCCGCCGGCACCCGCGCGTTCAGCGCCGGCCTGGACGTCAAGTCCGACTACGGCCAACCCGACAATGTCTGGAACCACGAGGATCCCGGCGAACTGCTCAGCCCCAAGTGGCAGAAGATGTGGAAACCGGTGGTGTGCGCCGTGCAGGGGATGTGCACCGCCGGTGCGCTGTACTTCGTCAACGAGGCCGACGTGGTGATCTGCTCGCAGGAGGCCACCTTCTTCGACTCGCATGTGACCGCCGGTCTGGTCTCGGCGCTGGAGCCGATCGGGCTGATGCGCAAGATCGGACTCGGTGACACATTGCGGATGGCGTTGATGGGCAATGACGAGCGAGTCAGTGCCGACACCGCGTTGCGGATCGGCCTGGTCACCGAGGTGGTGTCGGCCGACGAGCTGTGGAGCCGGGCCCATGAGATCGCGAAAACCATTGCCGCCAAACCCCCGTCGGCCACCCAGGGCACGGTCAAGGCGATCTGGGAATCCCTGGACAAGCCCTACCGCGCCGCGATGGATCACGGCCTCATCTACACGCGGCTGGGCAACCCGCTGGGCAAGGCCGAGCTGAAGGCGTCCGCGGACGTGCCGCGCGCGGCACCGTGGATCCGGTGATGTCGCACCGCCTCAGTGGACGCATCGCCGACGTGCTCGCGCTGGATCCCGCCGCGCCGGCGCTCCAGTACGACGGCGCGTGGCTGACCTGGGGTGAGCTCGGTGCGGCCGCACATCGGGTGGCCGAACTCGTCGGCCCCGCCGCGCAGGTCGGCATCATGCTGCGCAACCGGCCGGCCCACGTCGCCGCGGTCCTGGGCGTCCTGCTGGCCGGTGGCACCGTCGTCGTCATCAACCCGTCCCGCGGCGACGACCGCACCCGCGAGGACATCGCCGCGCTTGATCTTCCGTTCCTTCTCGGTGCCCCCGACGATGTGGACCGACTGGTGGATCCCGGGCTCAACACCACCGTGGTCACCCTCGGCGAGGACGTCCGGGTACTCCGGGAATCGGTTGACCGGCAGCCGGATCCCGGCCGGCCGGGCGTGGCGGTGTGGATGCTCACCAGCGGCACCACCGGCCCCCCGAAACGCATCGAGCTGACCTACGACATGCTGGCCCACAGTGTGATGGGTCCCGAGCCGTGTGCCGCGCCCACCGCGCTGCGCCGTGGGGTGGCGATCGTGAACTCGCCGCTGGTGCACGTCGGTGGTGTCTTCCGGATTCTGCTGTGCATCGCCGAAGCCCGCCCGTTCGTCCTGCTGGAGAAGTTCGACCTGGGCAGGTGGGCCGCGGCGGTCCGCGAACACCGGCCCCGTGCGGTGTCGCTGGTACCGGCCGCCCTGCGCATGGTGCTGCACTCGGAGTTGACGCGCGACGACCTGGCGGGGATTCAGGCGGTGACGTCCGGGACGGCCCCGCTGTCGGCCGACGACGCCGAGGCATTCACCGCCAAGTTCGGCATTCCGGTGCTGACATCCTATGCGGCAACGGAATTCGGCGGTGGCGTGGCCACCTGGACACTGGCCGACCATCAGCGGTACTGGCAGGCCAAACGCGGCAGCGTGGGCCGCGCCAATCCGGGGGCCGCGTTACGGGTGGTCGACGAGGACGGGCGGCCCGTCGGGCCCGACGAACCCGGCCTGCTGGAGGTCAAACCCGCCCAACACGGTCCCGGCGCGGACTGGATGCACACCACCGATCTCGCGCGCATCGACGCCGACGGGTTCCTGTGGATCCTCGGGCGTGCGGACCAGGCCATCATCCGCGGCGGGTTCAAGGTGATGCCCGACGAGGTGCGGGCGGCGCTGGAAACCCATGCGGGCGTGCAGGGCGCCGCGGTGGTGGGCCGGCCGGACGCGCGGCTCGGCGAGGTACCCGTCGCCCTGGTGGAGTTGCGACCCGGGCAAGTCGTCACCGCCGACGCACTCGGCGAGTATCTGCGAACACGGCTGTCGCGCTACGAGATTCCCGCCGAGATCGTGTTCGCCGACGAGATCCCGCGGACCCCGTCGGGCAAGCCCGATCTGCGGGCCGTGCGGGAGCACTTCGCCGAGCATGCCCACTGAGCTGACGGTCCCGGCGGAGTTGCGGCGACACGCCCACTCCGATCACCCGCTGCTGATCTGCGATTCGGAACGGGTGAGCTACACCGAGGCCGCTCGCGCGTCGGCGGCACTGGCCCGCGGACTGCTCGCCGTGGGAGCGGGCAAGGGCACCCATGTCGGCCTGCTGTATCCGAACGGCGTGGGCTTCGTGGTGGCGATGCTGGCCGCCGCGCGCATCGGCGCGGTGGTGGTCCCCTTCTCGACGTTCGGCACCGCCGCCGAGTTGCGTGCGCAGCTGCTGGCCGCCGATGTCGAGATCCTGCTGTCCGCCAGGGAGTATCGGGGCAACGACTACGCCGAGCGGCTGGCGGGCATTTCCGTGGCAGAGGCACCGTGCCTGAGGCACGTCTGCTTCGACACCGAGGAACTCATCACGGTGGGCAATCCGGTGAGCGACGCGCTGTTGGCGGCCGCCGAGGATGACGTCGACGGGTCCGATCCGCTGGCGATCATCTATACGTCCGGATCCACCGGCCCGCCGAAAGGAGCCGTGCACACCCAGGGCTCCCTGTTGGGACATCAGCGCAGTCTCAACGAGATACGTGATCTGACGGAGCAGGACCGACTGTTCTGCAACTCGCCGTTCTTCTGGATCGGCGGGTTCGCTTTCGCGTTGACGGCCACCCTGGTGGCCGGCTCGACGTTGATCTGTTCCAACGCCACCGACCCCGGCGAGACGCTGGATCTCCTGGAAGCCGAGAAGCCGACCATCACCAACGGTTTCGCCGCCGGTGTCGCGGGGCTCGCCCGGCATCCGAGCTTCGCCGACCGTGACCTGTCCTCGATGCGCCGCGGCAACCTCTACCCGATCATGGCACCGGACTGCCGCCCCACCGATCCGGAGCTGCGGCACAACATGCTCGGTATGACCGAGGCGGGCAGCGTGGTCCTGCTGTCCGGCGACGACACGGATCAGCCCGAAACCCGGCGTGGCTCCTACGGGAAGCTTGCGCCGGGATTCGAGGCCAAACTGCTCGACTCCGGCGAGCTGTGCCTGCGCGGCCCGTATCTGATGCAGCGCTACTACGGGCGCAGCCGGGAGGAGTGCTTCGACGCCGACGGCTGGTTCCACACCGGTGATCTGTTCCGGGTCGACGCCGACGGGTTCTACTACTTCCTGGGCCGGGCCGGCGCGATGATCAAGACAGCGGGCGCAAATGTCACTCCCGCCGAGGTGGAACATGCGCTCGACGCCGTTCTGGACGGCGCCGCCACCGCGCACGTATTCGGGCTGCCGGATGCCGAACGCGGTCAGATCGTCGCCGCCGTGCTGGTTCTTGACGGTCCGCTCGACATCGACGAGGCTCTGCTTCGATCCCGGCTCCGGGAGTTGTTGTCGGCGTATAAGATTCCCCGCCGCTTCGTGCAGATCCCTCGTCCCGCGTTGCCGCTAATGTCCAGCGGCAAGATCGACATGCCCGCACTGGCAAGGCTGTTCGATGACTGAACCCCGGACGATGGCGGCCGTCGTCGAGGCGAATGCCGCGAGGTACGGCGACAAGCCGATGGTCATAGACCCCGATGCCAGGTTGAGCCATGCAGAGCTCAACGTCGGCACCCGGGAGTTGAGCGCGGCATTGGTGACCCGTGGCGTCGGCAAGGGATCGCGGGTCGGGTTGCTGGCGCCCAACAGCGTGGACTGGCTGCGGCTTGCGGTGGCGGTCACCAGGATCGGCGCGGTGCTGGTCCCATTGAGCACCCTGCTGCGGCCCGGCGAACTCCACACCGCTCTGCGGACGGCCGCGGTGCAGTTCCTGATCGCGGTGCCGGAGTTCCGCGGCAACCGCTTCCTGGATGAGCTGCCGTCGCTGCGGTCACCGGACCTTCCTGCCCTGCAGCATATTTGGGATGTCGCCCAGGTGCTGGACTGGCCGGCCGAGCACGAGTCCCGGGCCGACGCTCTCGCCGGCGCCGTGCGGCCCAGCGATCCGCTCGTGATGCTGTTCACCTCCGGCAGCAGTGGTCCGCCCAAGTGCGTCGTCCACTCCCACGGCAGCGCCTACGGAGCCGTGCGGGCGGGTCTGTCGGCGCGTCGCATCGATGCCGATAGTCGGTTGTACCTACCGATGCCGTTCTTCTGGGTGGGCGGGTTCGGTGGGGGCATCGTGAGCACCCTGGCCGCCGGCGCGACCCTGGTGACCGAAGCGATCCCCCATCCGGAGACCACCGTGGAACTGCTGCGCCGTGAACGGGTCACCTTATTCCGCGGCTGGCCCGATCAGGCTGAGAGGTTGGCCCGCAATCTCGACGCCCCGCTGCCCGATCTGCAAGCCGGCAGCCTGGAGGCGCTGTTGCCTCCGGAGCTACGAGGCCGTCCCGGTGCACGCGCCAACCTCTTCGGGATGACCGAGACGTTCGGACCGTACTGCGGCTACCCGGCCGACATCGATATGCCCGAATCCGCCTGGGGCAGTTGCGGAAAGCCGTTCCCGGGCATGGAGGTGCGCATCGTCGATCCCGACAGTGCCGGCATCGGAGTCATCCAGGTGCGGGGTCCGCACACGTTACGGGGAATCTGCCGACGCAACCGGGAAGAGGTCTTCACCGTCGATGGCTTCTACTCCACCGGCGATCTCGGGCACCTCGACGGCGACGGGTTCCTCTTCTACCACGGCCGCGCCGACGACATGTTCAAGGTCAGCGGCGCCACGGTCTATCCCAGCGAGGTGGAGGCGGCGGTGCGCACGTTGCCCGGGGTGCTCGGCGTCCACGTCACGAACATTCCGGTCGCTCTCGGAAATCAAGTCGGTGCGGTGATCGTCTGTGAAGGCACGGATCTGGCCGAACTACACGTGGGGGCGCGCGGCAAGCTCAGCGCATTCAAGGTACCCACGGTGTGGCTGCTGATGCGCGACGACGCCGACATTCCCCGCCGCGCCAGCGGAAAGGTCGACATTCCGCGATTGCGGGAACTATTGGTTAACCGCGGAGAAGTCGTCTGACGAAAACGTGTCGGCAAGTTGGCCTCATGTCAAGATGCGCGCGAAGGGCGGTTCGTTGCCTCACGTGAACGTGCGCGCTTGGTGACTGGAGCGGGGACGCCGGCTGGGGCTTTGCTGGTGGTCAGGGTGAAGAGCTGGGTGGTCAACGCCTGAATCTGGCCAGTACGTGTTTGGCCGTCCTGTCGGGTAGCGAGCGGCTCTCCGTCCAGCCGGTGGCGATGTCGGGAACGGTGGAATTGCTCGCGTTCCGTACACAGCCTGAGTCGCCATGCCAGCAGGTCATCGCGCATCGCCCGGGCCAGGTTCGCCGAGAATCCCTCCCGCACGACCACCACCTGGCCGGGAATTACACCTAGGCCAGACCGCTGGGGGGCAGAGCCGTCATGACAATCAGAAAGGTTCCCCTGGGCACATGCCGTGCATTAGATCGGACATGCAGTATGCGAAATTGCCTTCATAGTTGGCGGGATCTCTGCATAGGCAGAAGACCTCGCACATGCATGGAGAATCGGTCGATCCCCCACACGCACAAGGAACCTCAGGCGAGGACTTCCACGGGGGCGCTGTCGGCATCTCACCGGAGGCCACGTCGAGGGCATAGGCGATGCTGCTGAGACCGTCACCGCACGGCCCATCTGATGCGGGCTCGGCGGCCGCCGGTGCCGCAAACCCTATCGTGGCCGCTGCTAATGCCGCTGCGACGACGGCCGTGTGAACTCGCATGACGAGCACCTTTCGCCGACCAAACGCGGGGGACCCCTCTTGAAGCCAAGTCAATGTGAAAATGTAGCGAGACAGCAAGGGCCCAAAGTCCTCAGTCGGCTCGCGAAGCACCAGACCGTAGGCCGTTGGCGACCTTTTTAGAGAATCCCGGCGCCGGCGGCGCGCAGCTGGGCGAGGATGCGCGATGCCGATACCGGCACCGGCGCGGGAATTCGTCCCCTCGGACGGGACGACGAGCTGCGTGGGCGGGTGCTCGGGGATTTCGTACGAGCGGATGCGGTCGTATAGCGCCCGCGTCTCGTCGGTGAGATTGGCGTGTACCACTCCGCGGCCGTCCAAAGGCCCTTGTTGAGGGCTTCGCGGTCCTGCCTGATCGTGGCCAGTGTCGGCTGAGGCCTTCAGGGTGCGGTGGGCCAAGCGGCCCGGTGCTGCGGAGGAACTGGTCGCCATCGGTTGGTGGGAGGACCGCGGCGACCACTATCAGATCGTTCACCTGCTGGGAGCTATCCGACGCCGCGTACCGGCTGCACCACGAAGGACTGACGTGGTCCAACCGCAAGACCACCGATGGCCGTCTTGCCACGGAAGACATGGGTGGCGGCTGCCACTACCGCGCCCCTACCGCCACCCACCGGCCAGACACCCAAGGCCACCGGAAAGATGGTGCCCAGACGCGCCCAGACCCGCACCCGACAACGCGCCTACCGCATCAACACCGAACGCAAACGCAACACCATCGAACACCCACCCCAACCCCGCCGTCCTTCTGAGAGGGATCGGGGCGGCATCAGATGACGCCGCGGTCGCGCAGCCCGATGATCTCTGCTGTGGTGTAACCGATTTCGTCCAGTACCGCGTCGGTGTGCTCGCCGAGCAGCGGTGCCCGACGGTGGATCTCACCCGGCGTGGCCGACATCCGAAACGGCGTCTCGATGATCGGGACATCGTGCGCCGCGCCGGGGAACGGTACCCGCTGCAGATAGCCCATCGCCTGGATGTGCGGATCCGCCAGCACGTCGGCCGTCGAATGCATCGGCGCGGCAGGCAGTTTGGCCGCCTCCAGCAGGGCCAGCACCTCGGCCTTGGTCTTGTCCGCACACCAGTCGGCCATCAGGTCGTTGAGGATGTCCCCGTTGGCCCAGCGCAGGTCGTCGTCGGCGAACCGCGGATCGCCGAACAGTTCCTCGCGCCCGACCAGGCGGCACCACCGCTTGAACATCGGCTGACCGGCGATCTGCAGCAGCACCCAGCCACCGTCGGACGTCCGGTACAGGTCGCAGGGTGCGACCGACGTGCCGCGGTTTCCCATGCGCGGCTTGTCGACACCGAGCAGATCCCGTTCGATGAGAAAGGCGTTCGACAACATGAGCGCGGTGGGCAACAGCGCACCCTCGACATGCTGGCCCTCGCCGGTCTTGTCGCGGTGGTAGAGCGCCATCATGACGCCGATCGTCAGTGTCAGCGCGGTCCCGAAGTCGGCGTAGGGCACCACCGTACGGATCGGCTGATCCGGTAACCCCTGTCGATAGGTCGCCCCCGACATCACCTGCCCGGCGCCGTCGAAACCGATCCGGTCGCTGTACGGACCGCCCTCGCCGTAGGCGGTGGCCGAGGCCAGGATGATGTCCGGCTTGACCGCGCGCAGTGTCTCGTAGTCCAGACCACTGGCGCGCATTCCCGCCGCCGGCATGTTGGCCACCACGATGTCCGAGCGGGCCACCAGGCGCCGGGTGATCTCGGCACCCTCGGCGGTGGTGGAATCCAGTGTCAGCGAACGCTTGTTGCGGTTGCACTGCAGGAACGTGCCGCCCTCACCGGATTCGGTGACCGACTGCACCCAGCGGTCCTCACCGCCTTCGCGCTTCTCCACCCGTAGCACGTCGGCGCCCATGTCGGCGAGCAGTGCGCTGCACCATGGCGCCGCGATGAAACGGCCGTAGTCGAGAACGCGGATTCCGTCGAGGACGCCCATGTGCGGCCCTTCCTAGTCGATGACGCCCAGACCGACCAGGTGGTCGATCAACGGCTTCGATCCGGCACACAGGTGCCGGTCCATCGCGATGCGGGCCGCGTCGCCGTCGCCCTTGCGCAGTGCCGCCAGCACCCGCCGATGGTCCCGTGCGCACTGCGCCGGCCAACCCTCGACCGCCGGGTACACCGATTCCAGCGCGTACCGGGTGATCTGGGACATCAACTGCGCGAGCTTCGGCGAATCGGCCGCCACGTTGATGCCACGGTGGAACTCGTGATTCAGCCGTACCGCGCCTTCGTAATCGTTAGCAGCGTAAGCCTCTTCGAGCTCGCGCTGAATCCGCCCCAAGTCCGTCAGCTGCTCGGAAGTGATCCGGCCCGCCGCCCGCTTGGCCAACTCGCCCCCGATGTGTCCCTGCACGGCCGAGACGTCGTCGATGTCGCGGCGGGTGACGGGGAGCACGAGGAAGCCACGGCGCGGCTGCTGCACCAGCAGCCCCTCGGTGCTCAGCCCGAACAACGCCTCCCGCACCGGGGTGACACTGATCCCCAGTTCGTCGGCCAGCTGTTCGAGCCGGATGTACTTCCCCGCCGGGTAGCTTCCGTCGAAGATTCGCCGCCGGATCAGCCGTGCCACGTCCTCGGCGAGCTGCGGGCGCGGCGCGAATTCCGGTGCGGACACCTCAGATCCGATACTCGTCGAGCAGTCGCTTGCTGATGATCTGTTTCTGGATCTCGCTGGTTCCCTCACCGATCAACAGGAACGGTGCGTCGCGCATCAGCCGCTCGATCTCGTACTCCTTGGAGTACCCGTAGCCGCCGTGGATCCGGAAACTCTGCTGGGTGACGTCCGCGCAGAACTCACTGCACATGTATTTGGCCATACCGGCGGCCACGTCGTTGCGCTCACCGGAGTCCTTCAACCGGGCGGCGTTGACCATCATCAGGTGTGCAGCTTCGACTTTGGTTGCCATTTCGGCCAGTTGGAAGGCGATCGCCTGATGCTCGGCGATCGGCTTGCCGAACGTCGAACGCTGCTGGGCGTAGCGGGCCGCGAGCTCGAAGGCCCGGATCCCGACACCGCATGCGCGCGCCGACACGTTCACCCGGCCGACCTCGACGCCGTCCATCATCTGGAAGAAACCCTGGCCCGGCTTGCCGCCGAGCACCTGATCGGCCGAGGCCCGGTAGCCGTCGAACACCATCTCGGTGGTGTCGATGCCCTTGTAGCCCATCTTGTCGAGCTTGCCCGGGATCGTCACTCCCGGAAGGACTTCCCCGAACCCGGACGGCTTCTCGATCAGGAAGGCGGTCAGATTGCGGTGCGGCTTGTCCGCGCCCTCGTCGGTGCGCACCAGCACCGCCACCAGGGTCGAACTGCCACCGTTGGTGAGCCACATCTTCTGGCCGTCGATGACGTACTCGTCACCGTCGCGACGCGCACGGGTGCGGATGGCCGCGACGTCGGAACCCAACTCGGGTTCCGACATCGAGAATGCACCGCGCGACTCACCGGTGGCCATCTTGGTCAGGTGGTATCGCTTCTGTTCCTCGGTGCCGTGCTGGCGGATCATGTACGCGACGATGAAGTGGGTGTTGATCACGCCGGACACGCTCATCCAGCCGCGGGCCAGCTCCTCCACGCACAGGGCGTAGGTCAGCAGCGACTCGCCCAGGCCGCCGTACTCCTCCGGGATCATCAGCCCGAACAGGCCCATCTCCTTCATCTGATCGACGATGGCCTGTGGGTAGGTGTCGGAATGCTCGAGCTCCTGGGCGGCCGGGATGACCTCCCTGTCGACGAATTGCCTTACCGTCGAGATGATTTCGGTCTGGAACTCGGATAGTCCGAGCGTCTGCGCCAATCGGGACATCAGGCACCCACCCTTTCGAACACGGCGGCCAACCCCTGGCCGCCACCGATGCACATGGTCTCCAGGCCGTAGCGCGCCTGCCTGCGGTGCAGTTCGCGTGCCAGCGTCGCCAGCATGCGCCCGCCGGTCGCACCCACCGGGTGGCCGAGCGAGATACCGGAACCGTGCACGTTGGTGCGTTCCAGATCGGCCGCGGTGAACTTCCATTCGCGCATACAGGCCAGCGCCTGTGCGGCGAAGGCCTCGTTGAGTTCGATGAGGTCGATGTCCTTGAGCTCCAGTCCGGCCCGGCCGAGCGCGGCGGCGGTCGCCGGCACCGGCCCGATTCCCATGATCTTCGGCTCGACACCGGCCACGCCCCACGACACCATCTTGACCAGCGGTGTCAGCCCGAGTTCGGCGGCCTTCTCCGGGGTGGTGACGATACACATCGAGGCCGCGTCGTTCTGTCCGCTGGAGTTTCCGGCAGTGACGGTGGCGTCTGGATCATCCTTGCCCAGAACGGGTTTCAGTTTGGCCAGGGACTCGACGCTGGTGTCGGCACGGGGATGCTCGTCGGTGTCGATGACCACCGGGTCACCCTTTCGGGCGGGGACGGTGACCGGGATGATCTCTTCGGCGAACACACCGCTGCGCTGCGCCGCGACGGCCCGCTGATGCGAGGCGACGGCCAGCTCGTCCTGCTCGGCCCGCGGGATCGAGTACTGCCGGCGCAGGTTCTCGGCGGTTTCGAGCATGCCGCCCGGCACGGGATAGAACTTCCCGCCGGCGGTGGTGCGGCCGCGCGCCAGCGCGTCGTGCACCTTGATCCCCGTGCGGGCACCGCCCCAGCGCATGTCGGTGGAGTGGAACACCACGTTGCTCATCGATTCGGCGCCGCCGGCGACCACCAGGTCGTTCTGCCCGGTGCCGACCTGCATGCAGGCCTGGATCACCGACTGCAGGCCCGAACCGCAGCGGCGGTCGAGCTGCATGCCCGGAACCGTCACGGGCAGGCCGGAATCCAGCGCGACGACGCGCCCGATGGCCGGGGCTTCCATGCTCGGGTAGCAGTGCCCGAGCACCACGTCCTCGACGGCCTCGGGGGCGATACCGGTGCGTTCCAACAGGCCTTTGAGGGCCGCGACACCCAGGTCGACCGCCGTCAGTGAGGCGAACATCCCGCTGTAGCGCCCGATCGGCGTTCGGATCGGTTCACAGATGACCGCTGCGCGGATCACAGGTGCCGCCCTCCGGTGACCTCGAGGACGGTACCCGTCATGTACGAGGACAGGTCCGACGCCAGGAACAGCGCCACGTTGGCGACCTCGTCGGGCTCACCGGCCCGCCCCATGGGCACCTCGGCGACCTTGGAGTCCCAGATCCGTTGCGGCATGGCCTCGGTCATCGCCGACCGGATGAGGCCCGGCTGAATCGCGTTGACCCGCACACCCAGATGCGCGAGTTCCTTGGCGGCGGCCTTCGTCATGCCGACGATGCCGGCCTTGGCCGCGGAGTAGTTCGTCTGGCCCACCATGCCGACCTTGCCGGAGATCGAGGACATGTTCACGATCGCGCCGCTCTGCTGTTCACGCATGATGGCCGCGGCCGCGCGCAGGCCGTTCCAGGTGCCCTTCAGGTGCACGGCGATCACCTGGTCGAACTGCTCCTCGGTCATCTTGCGCATGGTGGCGTCGCGGGTGATGCCGGCGTTGTTCACCATGATGTCCAGGCCGCCGAACTTCTGCAGGGCCGCGGCGACCAACCCCTCGACGTCCGCGCCCGAGGTGACGTCACACTGGTGGGCCAGCGCGACGTCGGAACCGCCCAGACCGGCCGCCGCGGCGTCGGTCGCCTCAAGGTTCAGATCGCCCAGCACCACCCGGGCACCTTCTGCGACGAAGCGCTGGGCGATCGCCAGTCCGAGACCCTGGGCTCCACCGGTCACCACCGCGGTCCGGCCCGTCAACAACGCCACTGCACCCATCCCTGACCACCTGTCCCTCCGACTCGTCCGGCGGGTACACCCCCGCCAGTTTCAAATATCGTATTTCATATATGATCCTGCGGAACACCCGGGCCCATCCAGTCGAGGAGCGCGCTTACATGACCGGTGCCATCGCCAGCGAAGTCAGCGAAGTCAGCGACGAGGACTTCGCCGAAATCCTCAATCAGACCCGGCAATTCGTCCGCAACGTCGTCGTCCCCCGGGAGAACGAGATACTGGCCGAGGACCGGGTTCCCGACGACATTCGCGACCAGGCCATGAAGATGGGCCTGTTCGGCTACGCCATCCCCCAGGAGTGGGGCGGCCTGGGCCTCAACCTGGCCCAGGACGTCGAGCTGGCCATGGAGCTGGGCTACACCTCGCTGGCGCTGCGCTCGATGTTCGGCACCAACAACGGCATCGCCGGGCAGGTGCTGGTGGGGTTCGGCACCGACGAGCAGAAATCGCGCTGGCTCGAGGGCATCGCGTCGGGTGAGGTGGTGGCGTCGTTCGCGCTCACCGAACCCGGCGCCGGTTCCAACCCGTCGGGCCTGAGGTCACGAGCGGTCCGCGCCGGTGACCAGTGGGTGATCAACGGCCAGAAGCGGTTCATCACCAACGCGCCGACGGCCTCGCTGTTCGTGGTGTTCGCCCGTACGCGCCCGGCCGACGACAAGGGTGCCGGGATCGCCGTCTTCCTGGTCCCGGCCAATGCGCCCGGGGTCGAGGTCGGCGTCAAGGACAAGAAGATGGGTCAGGAGGGCGCCTGGACCGCCGACGTCAGCTTCACCGATGTCCGCGTGCCGGATGCCGCCCTGGTCGGCGGCTCCGAGGATCACGGCTACCGGGCCGCCATGACGTCCCTGGCCCGGGGCCGGGTGCACATCGCCGCACTGGCGGTCGGCAGCGCACAGCGCGCGCTGGACGAATCGGTCGCCTACGCCGCGACGGCAACCCAGGGCGGAACGCCGATCGGCGACTTCCAACTGGTGCAGGCGATGATCGCCGACCAGCAGACCGGCGTGCTGGCCGGCCGGGCACTGGTCCGCGACACCGCCCGCAAGTGGGTCAGCGGGGAGGACCGCCGCATCGCCCCGTCGGCGGCCAAGCTGTTCTGCACCGAGATGGCCGGCCGGGTCGCCGACCTCGCGGTCCAGATCCACGGCGGCACCGGCTACATGCGGGAGGTACCGGTCGAGCGCATCTACCGCGAGGTCCGGCTGCTGCGCCTCTACGAGGGCACCAGCGAGATCCAGCGCCTGATCATCGGCGGCGGCCTGGTGAAGGCGGCCCAGCGTGGGCAGTGAGCCGGTCGCTACTATCGACGGCATTACAGTTCCACCGACGATAATGCGAGGAGACGCATGTCCGACCGACTGACCGACCGGGTCGCGTTCATCACCGGAGCCGCCCGCGGCCAGGGCCGCGCACATGCCGTCAAGATGGCCTCCGAGGGTGCGGACATCATCGCCGTCGACATCTGCGGACCGCTGCCGTCGTGCGTGCCCTACAACTCGGCGACCAAGGAGGATCTCGACGAGACCGTCCGCCTGGTCGAGGCCACCGGACGGCGCGTCCTGCCCTATGTCGTCGACACCCGCGACGCCACGGCGCTCACCGAAGCCGTGGACACCGCGGTGACCGAACTGGGTCGCCTCGACGTCATCGTCGCCAACGCCGGTATCACCGCGCCCCAGCCCTGGGATCAGATCACCGTCGAGAACTTCCGCGACGTGCTGGACACCAACGTGACCGGGACCTGGAATGCGGTGACCGCCGGCGCGCAGCACATCATCGACGGCGGCCGCGGCGGCTCGATCATCCTGATCAGCTCGGCGGCCGGAATCAGCATGCAGCCGTTCATGATCCACTACACCGCCAGCAAGCACGCGGTGCTCGGGATGGCCCGCGGGCTGGCCGCGGAACTGGGCCGGCACTCGATCCGGGTCAACAGCGTGCATCCGGGCCCGGTCGCCACCGACATGGGCACCGGTGACATGCTGGGCGCCCTGCAGCGCGCCGGTGACACCAACACACAGCTGGCCAACATGGGCACGCCAATGATGCCGCCCTACGTGTCCATGGCCGAGGACATCGCCGACACCGTGTGCTGGCTGGCCTCCGACGAATCCAAATGCATCACCGCGGCGGCGATTTCGGTTGACCTCGGATCCTCTCAGTACTGAGTTCGCCGGTAACCTGGCCGCTGCGCTGGCCGGGTACGGCCCGCGGCCGTGCATCGAGTTCGACAGGACCTGGTACTCGGGAGACCAGATCACCGGCTATCACACGGCTATCGAACGGGCACTGCGGGACATCGGACCGTCGGAGCCGGTGGCCCTGGTGGTTCGCAACCGCATACCGCATGCGGCCGCCATTCTCGGGTTCATCGCCAACCGACGGCCCGTGTCGATGGTCTACTCCTACCAGGCGCCGGGCGCGATCGCCGCTGACATCGAATCCATCCGTCCCGCAGCGGTTCTCGCCGATCCGCAGGATTGGACACCGGAGGTTTCCACCGCGGCCGGCCGGGTGGGGGCCGCCGGCGTGGTGCTCGGATCCGACGGACCCGTCCGGGCCGCCGCACGCACCGGGCCGATGGTCACGGCCGATCCGGGCCTGGACATCCTGAGCAGCGGCACCACCGGCCCACCGAAGCGGGTGCACCTGCCGACGGCGGTGCTGCGGCACACCGTGCTCAGCATGACGCTGGGCAACTCGCCGACGCCGGAAGATCCGCCCGCGCTGGTGTTCTGGCCGTTCGGCAGCGTCGGAGTGTGCCAACTGCTCGCGGGCGCCTACAGCGGTCAGCGGATCGTGCTGCTGGAGAAGTTCACCGTCGAAGACTGGGTACGGGCGGTGCGCGAGTACCGGATCCGTTGGACCGGAGCACAACCGACGATCCTGCGGATGCTCCTGGCCGCCGATGTCCCGCCCGACGCGCTGGCCTCGCTCGAGTACCTGTCCGGCGGCGGTGGCCCGCTGGAGCCCGAGCTGCAGGCCGAGTTCGAGGACCGCTACGGCATCCCGCTGTTGTGGGGTTACGGCGCAACCGAATTCGCGGGTACAGTGTGCAGCTGGACGCCGGCGTTGCGCGCCCAGTTCGGCATCCGCCCGGGAACCGTCGGCCGGCCGCTGCCCGGAGTGGAGGTTCGGATCGACGAGCACGGTCTGTTGTCGGCGCGCGTCGAGGCACTCGGACCGGACTGGATCACCACCACCGACATCGCTTCGGTGGACGCCGACGGCATCGTTTCGATCCTCGGCCGCGCCGACGGTGCGATCAATCGCGGCGGGTTCAAGGTGCTGCCGGAACGGGTGCGGGCCGCGCTGCTCGCCCACCCGGCGGTGCACGACGCCTGCGTGGTGGGAGTGCCCGACGAGCGGGTCGGGCAGGTGCCGTTCGCCGCGGTGGAACTGTCGCCCGGTGCCACTGCCGGCCAGGAAGAACTCAAATCCGCTGTGCGGGAAGCCCTTCCGGCGCAGGCCGTTCCGGTGGCGATCGCGATCCTCGACGAACTGCCGCGCAACGCCGCGATGAAGGTGCGCATCGACGCGGTGACCGCGCTCTACCCGCCCGGCGAATAGTACTCGGTCAGCTCAGATGGCGGGCAGCGTCATTCCGGCCTCGGTGATCAGTTTCTCGCTCAGGTCCCAGAGCCGTTGTGCCGCGGGCCGGTCACGTCCCGCTCCGGATGGGCGAGCCTGCCTGCCGGAGGCCCAATAGACGCCGTTCGGGAGGTCGGTCCGGCCTGAGGTGGCAAGGAAGACCGACGTCTCGGCCCCCTGTGCCGGTGTCTTGGCGGTAGCGCGGACGACCGTCTGCAAGGCACGGGCAAGAAGGTCCGATCCGGCCTTGTCGTAGAACTCCGACGCGATGAATCCCGGGTGAACCGCGGCTGCGAAGACATCCGATCGGCCGCATCGACGGGCCAGCTCCGCGGTGAACAACACCTGGGCGAGTTTGGCGTTGGCGTACGCGCCCATCGGCGAATACCTCCGCTCGAACGACAGGTCGTTCCACCTGATGCCTCTGCTGTACCAGTGTCCGAAGGAACTGACACTGATCACCCGGGCCTGGGGTCGGCGACGCATGTGTGGAAGCAGCAGGCGTGTCAGGGCGTAGTGGCCGAGGTAATTGACCTGGAACGTCCGCTCGAATCCCTGCGGCGTGAGCGTGCGCGACCGAAATGTCCCACCCGCATTGTTGATCAGGACGTCGATCCCCGCACCGGTGGCCGGCACCTGCTCGGCGCATTGCCGCACGCTGCCCAGATCGGCGAGGTCGAGTTCGATGGTTCGCACCGCGGCGTTACCCGTTGCGCGGCGGATGTCCTCGGCCACCGCGTCGGCGGCAACCAGATTGCGGCACGCCATGATCACCGTCGCACCGCGGCCCGCGAGCGCGAACGCCGTTGCCTTGCCGATGCCGGCATTGGCGCCGGTGATCAGGACGACCACTCCGGCCATATCGCGTTCGCCTCCGTCAGCCGGCAACGTCGACACCCAATTCGCGGACGGCCCGGCAGCCGCGCGTGACCATCGCGGACTCGGTCACGGGGTCGGCCTTCCCGCCGGAAGCCGTTGGGACGCACGTTGGTTGTGGACGAACCGGATGGCCATCCGGTTCATCAGCCCGGGTGCGTACCGGGCCAGCAGCCAGCCGGCGTAGGCCTGCCGCGGCGCCACCAGGATCGCCCTGTTGCGTCCGATCGCGCGCAGGGTGTCGGCGGCCAGCCGGTCCGGATCGTAGAAGTCCTTGCTGCGCTGTCCCATTCGGTAGAACTCGCGGCCGTTGATGCCGGTGATGAGGCCCTTGTCCAGGATCGGGGTCTCCACGGCGGCCGGGCAGACGGCGAGCACGCCGACGTTGTGGGCGGCGGCTTCGGAGCGCAGCGCCAGCGACAGCCCGACCACCGCGTGTTTGGACATCACATAACTGGTGATCTGCCCGGCAGCGGCCAGCCCCGCCATCGACGCCGTGTTGACGATGAAGCCGCCGCCCTGCCGGATCATCTGGGGGTAGGCCACGGCGACGCCGTGCACCACACCGCGGATGTTGACGTCGATGATCGCGTTCCAGTGCTCCAGCGTGAGCAACTCGGTGTCGGCCGCCCAGGTGATGCCGGCGTTGTTGAACATCAGGTCCAGCCGGCCTACGCGCCCGACGACGTCGTCGACGGCGCCCCGCACGGCCGCGGCGTCGGTGACGTCGACGCGCATGGCCCGAGCCGCCGGCCCGAGCCCGTCCGCGGTGCGCCGCGCGGCATCCTCGTCGATGTCGGTGCACAGCACGTGCGCACCGTCGGCCACCAGCGCCCGGCACAGCGCGGCACCGATACCGGATCCGGCACCGGTGACGATCGCCTGTCGGCCCTGGAGACTCCGGAATCTCACCCCTGAGCCATCCGCTCCACGTGACCGAGCACGTCGGGGTACCGCCGCAGGTGTGCGCCGCCGTTGAGGTCGATCACCTCGCCGGTCATCCACGACGCCTTGTCCGAACACA
>WBZP01000118.1_pt1 | contig 116064 bp, 112 predicted proteins | sample 5204301 | NCBI WGS metagenome assembly WBZP01 (sample SAMN12412401, study PRJNA552823) | activated sludge metagenome | isolation source: activated sludge from nitrification reactor of wastewater treatment plant... | place: USA: Pennsylvania | collected 2017 | reverse complement strand
GATCCGCCTCCCGCAAGATCCTGACGATCTGCTCTTCGCTGTACCTGCTCTTCTTCATGCCAACTCCTCGTCTGAGGAGCCATTATCTCCAGATCAGCTTGGTCCGAGAATCCCAGGACAGGTCACGTCCACCAGCCAGAGTTATCTAGGAATAACAGGCTAAACATAGATTGTCTTCTACCTATTGAAGCGTGCCACTAAGCGAATGGAATGACGCTCCAGAACTTCCGCTTTTGGCCGCTTAGAGACTTGGTCGGCGTGCTGCATTGAACGCAGCTTGCGCTTTTCTGACCAAGCTGGGATGAAGAACTCCGAGCTTCGGTGACTGACCGAATGGATGTGCCGGTGGGACGCGGAACCATTCGCTGGTGTAAGGGAGATCCTCTTGATTCGCTAAATCGAATTTGGTTGGAAAGCTTAATCCAGCGTGTGAGTATGCCGCGCCGTCTGCCGGGGTAATTGCAAATTCTCCAGCATGAAGATCGTTTGCCTTTCTTGATGTTCCATAGGCAACGCGAATACCTGAAGTGCCATCATTGAATTTCACGATTGCCAGAACAAGTGCGGGACGCGGCTTGCTGGAGGGAATTCCTTTTATTTCCGGGAATAACCCATAAACAATGTCACCTGGGGCGGGCAGAGGCTCGAACTTTTTTGGCGTCACTACGAAGACCTCCGGATAAATCTTCTGCAAACAATGATTCGACGACCCTTGCTTCTCCGTGTGTTTTTTTGACTGTGGCTTTTATGGCGGCATGCTGAACACCGCTCAAAGGACCGTCGTCTGCCTCGTATTGAGGCAGGTACATGCGAGCGGAATCAGCCAGTGACTTATGGATCGCGTCAGTTTCCGAAACACCCAAAGCATTCGCCAATGCTTTAAGGGTTGTTCTTGTCACGCCGTTTCCAGTGTCCTTTTCGCGAAGGCGAAAGAGAACTGCTTTTTGTTCCATGTTTGGCTCCATGGTTTGTGAAGATATCTTTAATATATCACCACGAACGGCCAAAAGCAAGAATTATGTGCATGGAATCACAACCGCTGACTTCCGCTCCTGGCCGGATGCGGAAGACCAGGTCCGATCGCCAAGTCAGCCCCAAGCATGAGTTAGCAGTTCATCAAGCGCATCCATGATGCGACTACCCTCCGCGCTCAGGGATTCCACATACTCTCCAAGTAACTCGTTTGGGACCGAAACAATTTCGAGCGGATGTAGGACCACTTGAACATTTTCGATTTTGAACGCGGGGTTGAATCGCGGATTACTGATCTTCCCGAGAGAAGCTTTTCGAACCAGAGGGACAACCACCCGCCGCCGATAACCGTCATACAACGATGATTGGACAAGCACAACATAGGGAATATCGTCCCGATGCTTTCCTGTGTTCCGATGCACATCGAACTGCGCCATATCGCCGGTTCAAAGCGATGAATACTCATCAGCGAATGACCCATGCTTGGCGTTGAACGCGTTCCACATTGACATGGTCGCCTCAAGAGTCCTGGCCTTGGCCATACGCTGATGGCGCTCGTGTTCGACATAGTCTGCAAGCAACGACTCAACCACTCCCGAGAGATTGTTGGTCAATTCGCGTACCTGAACAACCAAGTCTTCATTCAAGGTCAGATTCACCGGGCGCTTCCTGGCTTCACTATTGAATGCAGTCGCTTTCATCGCACACCTCCAATGCGCATTGTATGCGCATTTCCATGGAAATGGAATGGAACTCCAAAACTTCCGCTCCTGGCCGGGAACTGCCTGAAGCGTTTGTCGGCTACCACTTCGGCGCGCTGCGTTCACGAGGCTCCTGGTATGGGCAGCACGGGCATGATCTCGACGGAATCGCCTGGGAAAATTGCAAAGTGCGGATGGTTCTCGAACAGTTTGGCGGCGGCCTCATGCGAGTCCGCGCGGACCACCGTAAAGGCACCCATGTCATTGCTCGTATCTTCGATGCCGCGCTGCGAGACTTTCCTGGTTTTGCCCAAGGGTCCGCCGATGGCGACGATAGCGGCCTGATGCGTCTCGACCCAGGCTTTCCAGGCAAACATGCCCTCTCGTTCCTTCGCACGGCGCTCACCTTCGGCAAGGGCATCCCACGCGGCCCGGCGCGCACTGGTCTTGCTGCCCAGGAACACTGCGAGATAGGTATTGTTCGTGCTCATGATGCCTCCTTTGTGTTTTGCGGGTTGGAAGGACAATCCGATGCAAGGGCAGCAACACTTCACGTCTTGAAGGTGCCGTTCGCATCCTGCCACCACTCAAATTGGAAGACAACCGGGAACTTCCGCTGGTGGCCGTTGCGCGACTACGGTGAGCTTTCTTTCGCGCACGAGGCGGGACAGCGTGGAGATCAATTGATGTCAATGGTCGCTGCCGGCACGCGTATCCCGGCCCCTGACCGCAGGCGCAAGCTCGCCACCCCTCGCCGCTATTCCTTCGGCGCCACCAGTTCCGGGTATTCGCGCACCAGCGTCTCGCCATCCTGCCGCCAGGCGTGGCAGTGGTTGACGAAGGTCAGCGTGCTCTTGTCGGGCCAGTGCCGCGGGTCCGCAGCGACGGCCATCTGCCGCGCGATGCGGTCGGGCCATGAGGCCTGCATGTAGGTATTGGCGGCCTGGGAAACCAGTTCCGTGACATGGGTGCAGCCCTGCACGCCGCCCAGGAGTTCCCTCATCTTGCGGGTGAAGCCGGCGTTGATCGGCAGCCCGATCAGCTTGCGGTAGGCCGCGTCGGTCTCTCCGCAGGTGGGCCAGGGCGCCTGGTGCGTCTGCGCCCTGACATCCTGTATCACGTAGTCGGTGTCGATCGTCAGGGTCAGGCTCATGCGGTGCATGAAGCCCCCGACCGGAACCGACGGCCGGGAACGAAAGGGCACTTCCTGGCCCTTTTCATCCGACAGCGTGGCTTCGATTTCGAGGAATCCGTTCTTCAGCCGGAAGGCGCGGCAGCTTATCTGCCGCGTATGCACCAGTTCGCGTTGCTCGTCTTTGGACATGTTCGTTCTCGCCGCGAAAATACTTGCGTGGGGATCAGTCTGCGCCGTGCAATGCAGGAGCGCTGCGCAGCGCCGCCAGCAGTGCGCGAAACGGCAGCAGTATGCACCTGTGCCGGGTTGGATAGGCGCGTGCCGGCGCGAACATCGCCAGCTCCGGCCAGGCGGCCGGCGTGGCGTGGCCCTCCTGCAGCAGGCTTTCCAGGCCGGCGACGGCCGCCTCGATGCCGGCCTCGTCCTGGCCCGGCGCGCGCAAGCCGACAACCGCCGCCGCCGCCCGGCACAGCAGGCAGCCCCTGGTTTCATGGGCGATCGCGTCGATCTGGCCGGACGTCACGGCCACGTGCATGCGCACCCGATCGCCGCACAGCGGGTTGTCCAGCTTGGCCTCGCCGATCTGCCCCAACACTGTCGCAGCGAGTTGCCCGTGGCCGTGCGCGGCCTGGGCAAACTGCTTGATGGCGTCCTGGTAGAGCCCTTCTGTTTCGTTCATCTCAAGACCTTCACGGCGTAATCCAGTCCATCGAGCAGCGCATGGATGTCGGCCTCGTCGTTGTAGAGCGCGATGCTTGCACGCGTGCAGGCCTCGACGCCGAGCGCCGCCAGCAGCGGCTGGGCGCAGTGGTGGCCGCCGCGCAGGGCGAGCTGGCGGCCGTCGAGCACCTGGCAGATGTCGTGCGGATGCAGGCCGGGAATCTCGAAGGAGACGATCGGCGCGCGCTGCGCGGATGCCTGCGGTCCGAGCAGGCGCAAACCGGGGATGCGCTGCAAGCCGTCGACCAGCAACTCGCACAAGCGATCTTCCTTCGCATGAAGCTGCGGCCAGGGCAGGCCCATCATCCATTCGAGCGCGGCGCCGAGCCCCACGGCCTGCGCGATGGGCGGCGTCCCGGCTTCGAAGCGTTGCGGCGGTTCGGCCCAGGTGGCCGCCTGCGCCGTGACCGCGGCAATCATGCCGCCGCCGGCGAGGAACGGCGGCATCGCCGCCAGCAGTTCGCCCCGGCCCCACAGCACGCCGACGCCGCCGGGGCCGAAGCACTTGTGGCCGGAGAATGCGTAGAAGTCGATGTCCATCGCACGCACGTCCTGCGGGCCGTGCTGCACCGCCTGCGCGCCGTCGAGCAGGACCTTCGCCCCGACACGGCGCGCGGCCGCGACCAGCGTCGCCACGTCGGTCATCGCCCCGCTGACGTTGGAGCACTGGGTCACGGCCACCAGGCGGCACCTGTGGTCCAGCAGTTCGGGCAGACCGGCGAGGTCGAGCTGTCCGTCGGCGCGCACCGGGATCAATGCCAGATCGATACCGGTCCGCTCGCGCAGCAGTTGCCAGGGCACCAAATTGCTGTGGTGTTCGGCGACCGAAATCAGCACCCGGTCGCCGGCCTGCAAGGTATTGCCGAAGGCATGGGCAACCAGGTTCAGCGAGGCCGTGGCGCCCGAGGTGAACACGACCTCGTCGGCCGAACGGGCGTTGAGGAAGCGTGCCGCCGTGGTTCGTGCCTGCGCATAGGCCAGGTCCGCCGCTTCGGCGAGGCGGTAGGTGCCGCGCAAGACATTGGCACGGCAGGTGGTCTCATGGCGCAGCACCGCGTCGAGCGCCGAGCGGTGGATCTGCGCGGTGGCGGCGCTGTCGAGGTAATGCAGCTCCGGCGCCGCCGCCAGCAGCGGAAACTGGTCGCGCATCGAAGTCGGCTTCGCGCTCATCGGGCCGCCACCTCGCCCAGCGCCGCGGGCGTATCCACGTCGGCGAAGATCGCATCGTCGTCGAAGCTCACGACCTCCATCTGTCCGGCATGACGGCGCAACACCTCGCGCGCGCCGACATCGCCTGCCTCGGCCTGGATTTCAGCGAAGAAGCGACGCGGCCAGAGCACCGGATTGCCGCGCCGCCCGTCCTTCACCGGCACCACGATCTTCGGTCGCCGCGGATCGAAGGCGGCGACCAGGCGATCGATATGCCCGCCGTCGATCCACGGCATGTCAGCCAGCAGCACCACCGCGGCATCGATCTCGTCCGCCAGCGCGGTCAGGCCGCAACGCAGCGAGGAGGCCATGCCCGTCGCATGCTCGGGGTTGTGCGCGAAGACCACTTCGCGGCCGGCCAGGCAGGCCCGCACTTCGTCGGCGGCAAAACCGGTGACGACCACGACCGGGGTGCAGCGCGAAGCCAGTGCCGCATTCACCGCGCGCCGCAGCATCGGCACCCCGCCCACGGCTTGCAGCAGCTTGTTGCCGCCGCCCATGCGGCTGCCGCTGCCGGCCGCCAGCACCACCGCGCCGACCCGGCTCCCGACGGGCGTCCGGGCCGGCTCCGGCTCGGCGGCGTCGCCCTCGTCGTCTACTTCCAGCGGGCTGCGGATCAGGCCGCCGACGCCCATGCCCATGATCTGCTCGGCGCCCATCGGCAATCCCGCCAGCATGCGCTGCAAGACCCAGTCGAGGCCGTTGCTGCGCCGCGAACGGGCGCAGCCGGGAAGGATGATCACCGGCACCGTGCCGATCCGCGCCAGCAGCAGCATGTTGCCCGGCTCCACCGGCATGCCGAAATGCAGTATCTCGCCGCCCTCCGCGACGATGCCGGCGGGGACGGTGTCTGCCCGGTCCTTGGGCACCGTGGCGCCGGCGATCAGGATCAGCGAACAGCCGGCGGCAAGCGCCTCACGCAGTGCCCCCGTGACGGCCTCGGTGTCATGGGCGCAACGCTGTACCAGTCCGAGATGGCTGCCGAGATCTTCCATGCGCCGGCGGCTGCTGTTCACCGCGGTGATGTAGTTCCGCTGCGGATCACCGGGCTGCTCGGTGACGATCAGGGCGGCGCGGTGCGGCCGCAAGGGCAGCAGGCACAAGGCCGCGCCCTGCCCCGCCTGCGCAACGCAGGCCTCGACCAGCGCGCGGCTGACCGCCAGCGGAATGATCTTGACCGTGGCGACCACGGCGCCGCGCCTGACCGCCGATAGCGGCGGCAGGGTCGCGACCGTGACCGACTCGTCACTGCGGTTGATCCGTTCGATGATGCCGGCATCAAGCGTCAGCAGGCCGCGTTCCGCCGCATAGAGGTTGCAGCGGCCGGCCTGCGGCGCGCGCGTGGCAAGGCCGGGGCCGGCCAGGGCCGCGGCGACGGCGACGGCGGCGGCGTCCTCATCGACATCGCCGGCATCCAGCCGCGCCCCGCTAACCCGCGCGATCCCGGCCGCGGCCAAGTCCCGGATGTCGGCGCCGGTGAGGCGGCGGCCCTTCTTCATGATGCGCTCAGACAACCTCACGCTGTGCGCCAGCAGCAGCCCTTCGCATTCCGCCAGCGGGAATTCGCCGAAGATCATTTGCGCTCGCCGCGATAGCGGACCTGGATGACTTCGGCGAGGATGGCCACCGCGATCTCGGCCGGCGAACGGCCACCCAGGTCGAGGCCGATCGGCGAATGAATGCGGCCCAGCCATGCCTCCAGCCCGGCCGCGCGCAGCCGCTGCAGGCGCTTTTCGTGGGTGCGCCGGCTGCCCAGCGCACCGATGTAGAAGACCTGGCTGGGCAAGGCCAGTTCGAGCGCCGGATCGTCGAGTTTCGGATCATGCGACAGGGCCACCAGCGCCGTCGCGGCATCGAGGCCCAGGCGCCTCAGGGCTTCGTCGGGCCATTCGTCACTGAGTTGCACGCCGGGGAAGCGCTGCGCCGAAGCGAAAGCGCCGCGGGGATCGATCACGATGACCTCGAAGCCCGCTGCGACGGCCATCGGCGCCAGGGCCTGGGCGATATGCACGGCGCCGACGATCAGCAGCCGCGGCGCGGGCACATAGGCGCGCGCAAACAAGCCATCGGCGCCGGCCAGCGACATGCTGCGCCCCGAACTCAGCAGGTCTTGCGCCGCTGCCAGTTCCGCGGGCGTCAGTGACAGATCGCCTGCGCAGCCCGCGGCCTCGACCAGGCACTGCGCTCCGTCGCCGAGCCGCGTCACTACGACCAGCGGCTGGCGCAGGCGCTGTGCCTCGGCGATCCGCGCCAGAGCCGCAGACTTCATTCGACCGGCTCCACATACACCTGGACGCGGCCGCCGCAGGCCAGCCCGACCTGCCAGGCCTGTTCGTCGCTGACGCCGAACTCGAGCAACTGCGGGCGGCCGGAGGCCATCACCGCGGCGGCGGCTTCGATCACCGCGCCTTCGATGCAGCCGCCGGATACCGAGCCGACAAAATGTCCGCCGGCGTCGACCGCCAGGTGGCTGCCCTCGGGGCGCGGCGAGGAACCCCAGGTGCTGACCACGGTGGCCAGCGCCGCCGCCTTGCCGGCCGCGCGCCACTGGGCGAGGGTGTCAAACAGGGATTCGTCGTCCGTAGTCACTTTGGCTTTCCGTCGTGTTCGGGGTCGCCCGCAAGCTTGTCGGGCGGCGCCAACTTGTTCGGCTGCTTGATTGTGCCTCAATTGGGCGCGCTAAAATACCGGCGAGCGCCGATGCCGGGTTTTCGGCCTCTGAAGACGCAGACTTCCATACTCTCAATCTCGCAACAAATCATTTCAGGGAGACAAGACATGAGCCAGACCCGCATCGTGCTCGACGAAAGCGAAATCCCGACCCACTGGTACAACATCGCCGCCGACCTGAAGAACCCGCCGGCGCCGCCCCTGGGGCCTGACGGCAAGCCGGTCGGCCCGGAGCAGATGCTGGCGATCTTCCCCGGCCCCGTGCTGGAGCAGGAGATGTCCGCCGAGCGCTGGATCGCCATTCCCGATGAAGTGCGCAAGGTGTATGCGCTGTGGCGGCCCAGCCCCTTGTGCCGCGCCGAGCGCCTGGAGCAGATGCTGGGCACGCCGGCCAAGATCTTCTACAAGTACGAAGGCGTTTCCCCGGCCGGCTCGCACAAGCCCAACTCGGCGGTGCCGCAGGCCTGGCTGAACAAGATCGCCGGCACCAAACGCCTGGTGACCGAAACCGGCGCCGGCCAGTGGGGATCGTCGCTCGCCTTTGCCGGACAGATTTTCGGGTTGCCGGTGCGGATCTACATGGTCAGGGTCAGCTACGGCCAGAAGCCCTACCGCCGCCTGATGATGCAGACCTGGGGCGGCGAGGTGATTCCCAGCCCGTCGAACCTGACCAAGACCGGCCGCGACATCCTGGCCAGGGACCCCGATAACCAGGGCAGCCTCGGCATCGCGATTTCCGAAGCCGTGGAGGAAGTGGTATCGACGCCGGGCAGCAAGTACGCGCTCGGTTCGGTGCTCAACCACGTGCTGCTGCACCAGACCATCATCGGTCAGGAAGCCAAGAAGCAGTTCGAGAAATTCGGCGAATATCCGGACATGATCTTCGCCCCCTGCGGCGGCGGCTGCAATTTTGCCGGCGTCAGCTTCCCCTTCCTCGGCGATGCCGCGGCGGGCGACAAGCGCGCGCAGAAGATCCGCTTCGTCGCCGTCGAGCCGGCCTCCTGCCCGACGCTGACCAAGGGCGTCTATGCCTATGACTACGGCGATGCCTCCGGGTTCACGCCGCTGATGAAGATGTACACGCTGGGCCACGACTTCATGCCGCCCGGCATCCACGCCGGCGGCCTGCGCTACCATGGCGATTCGCCGCTGATTTCGCAGCTCTATCACGAGAAGCTGATCGAGGCCGTCGCCGTGCCGCAGAAGGCCACCTTCGAGGCCGGCGTGATGTTCGCCCGGGCCGAGGGCATCATCCCGGCGCCCGAATCCGCCCACGGCATCCGCGCCTGCATCGATGAGGCGCTGCGCTGCAAGGCGAGCGGCGAGCCGAAGACGCTGTTCTTCAATCTCTCCGGCCACGGGCATTTCGACATGGCGGCCTACGACGCCTATTTCTCCGGCAAGCTCGAGGATTTCGAGTATCCGGCCGAAGCCATCCAGGCCTCGCTGGCGAAACTGCCGAAGGTGGCCTGACCCGCAAAACCCGCCGGAGCCCGAGCCGTGACCCCCATCCATTTCGAATGCGACAAGCTGATCCGCTTTCATCACTGCGATCCGGCGGGCATCGTCTTCTATCCCCAGTACTTCGTGCTTTTCAACGAACTCGTCGAGGACTGGTTCAATCAGGGCCTGGGCATCGACTTCGCGCGCTTTCACGTCGAGCAGGGAATGGGGGTGCCGATGGGCAGCATCGTGTGCAGGTTCCTCTCCCCCAGCAAGGTCGGCGAAATGCTGCATCTGTCACTGTCGATCAACAGGATTGGCAAAAGTTCGCTGGAACTCAACGTGAGCGGCAAGGCCGGCGGCGAGACCCGCGTCCAGGCCACGCTCACGCTGGTGCTGGCCTCGCTGGAGACCCGGCGTTCATTGCCCTTCCCGTCCGAACTGAGGAACAAGCTCGAGGGCTACCTGCTGCCCGCGTCCGGCTGATCTGCCGGCGCCGAGTCCGGCGTGGCTTCCCTCGCGCCGAACTCGAGCAGCGCGCGCTGGAATTCGGCAATCGACTCCGCCGACACCTCGCTGCCGCATTCATAGCAGCAGTTGTCGTGGGTGCGATCGAACCAGCGGCAGCCGCACTGGTCGCAGGCAAGTTCCGGGGCGCCGCTGGGGTTGTGGAAGATCATCGACAGGCTCCAAGAAAGGCCAGGCCCAGCGAGTCGAGGAAGTCCTCGAAGCCGGCATCCTGCAACTCGGCCTTGGTGCGGAAAACGAAGAACATCATGCTGCCGCGGCGGATCAGCCGCTTGATGGCGGTCAGCATGTCGCCGCCGAGTTGCTCCCGCATCGTCGCCATGGCATCCGCATCGGCCACCAGCAACAGATCCACCCGGGTCGTGGACATCCCGGCAAAGCGTTCGATGCACGCCGCCATGCCGCCGTCCTCGACCTGCCACGCCAGCATCGGCACCTGCGCCACGGTTTGCAGCCCTGCCGCATGCTTGCCGGGAAGGATGCCCGATGCCTCGCGTGAAACGATGCCGATCCGTGAGCCTTGCTGCATGTCGACGAACAGTTCGCTGTAGCGCTCCAGCATGCGTTGCCAGGCAGCGAGTTCGCCGAAGGTCTGGTCCGTGGCCGCAAGCATCAGTGTCGGGGAAACGCCAGGCCGAGTGATTCGATGAAATCGGCAAGCCCCGCGGCTTCGAGGGTTGCGGCATCGCGCAGGAGGAAGGGCCGCAGTTCACCGCGCCGCACCAGGGCCGCCATGCCGGAGCCGCCTGCGGCACACAGCGTGTCGAGCGCCGTCCCGCTCACCACCAGCAGCATGCCCCAGTCCTGCGCGGTGCCGCCGCTGTAGGCCTGGCGTTCCGGCTGCCGGCTTGCGTCGCCCGGACGCCAGAGCCAGGCCGAGCCGCTCTTGGCCGCAAAATCCTCGCTGCCGACGAACGCCACCGTGGTGCCGGCGCCGACTCCGGGGGCAATGTCCGGCAATGCCGCCAGCAGCTTCTGCCAGCTCGCTGCATCCCGCCTCATGCGTCGGGAATGACAGCCGTCGCTTCGATTTCCACCTTGGCGCCCTTCTCGACGAAGCCGGCGACCTGCACCGCGGTCATCGCCGCGCCATAGCTGCCGATGATTTCGCGGAAAACGCGTCCGAGCTGCTTTTGCGCCGCGTCGTATTCGTCCTTGTCACCGAGGTACCAGGTCATGCGCACGATGTGCTCGGGGCGCGCCCCGGCCTCCGCCAGTATGGCCACGATGTTTTTCAGCGCCTGCGCGGCCTGGCCCACCAGGTCGTCGGCATGGAACACGCACTGACCGTCCCAGCCGACCTGGCCGGCGACGAACACCAGTTGCCCGCGGGCGACCACGCCGTTGCTATAACCCTTGGCTTCCTTCCAGCCCGGCGGCTGCAATTTCTTCATCAGTGCTCTCCTTGAAACATTTGACGCAGCCTGAAGCGTTGCAGCTTGCCGGTCTCGGTGCGCGGCAAGGCGCCGGCGAATTCAATGCTGCGGGGATACTTGTAGGGCGCGATGCTCTGCTTGACGAAGTCCTGCAGTTCCTTCACCGTCTCCGCTGTCGGCTCGCTGCCCGGACGCAGCACGACCACCGCCTTGACGATCTGGCCGCGCTCCTCGTCGGCCACGCCGATAACGCCGCACTCGGCCACCCTGGGGTGCCGCAGCAGGGCGTCCTCGACTTCCGGCCCGGCGATGTTGTAGCCCGCCGAGATGATCATGTCATCGGTACGCGAATGGTAGTGATAGTAGCCTTCGGCATCCAGCGAGTAGGCGTCGCCGGTGTAGTTCCAGCCGTCCTTGACGTAGCTTGCCTGGCGCTCGTCGGCCAGATAGCGGCAGCCGGTGGGGCCTTTCACCGCCAGCTTGCCGACCTGTCCCGGCGGCGATGGATGGCCCGCATCGTCCATCACGCAGGCGACATAGCCGGGGACCACGGTGCCGGTGGCGCCGGGGCGCGCGTGCGCCTCGTCGGCGGAAATGAAGATATGCATGAGTTCCGTGGCGCCGATGCCGTCGATCAGTTCGATGCCGGTCGCCTCCTTCCACAGGGCGCGTGTCGCTGCCGGCAGCGCCTCGCCGGCCGAAACGCACTTGCGCAGGCTGCTGCCGCGCAACGGCGCGGCGAGCGGCGCAATGGCACGATACGAGGTCGGGGCGGTGAACAGGATGGTGGCCCGGTAGGCCGCGACCGCGTCGACCAGGTCCTGCGGGCCGCCCTGCTCCAGCAAGACCGTCGAGGCGCCGACACTGAGCGGGAACAGCAGCAGGCCGCCGAGGCCGAAGGTGAAAGCCAAAGGCGGCGTGCCCATGAACACGTCGTCGGCGACCGGGCGCAGCACATGCGGCGGCCAGCAGACGCACGCGGCCATGACATCGCGATGGAAATGCATGGTGCCCTTCGGCTGCCCGGTGGTGCCCGAAGTGAATGCCAGCAGGCAGGTATCGGTGGCGGCCGTATCAACGTTGCTGAAAGCGCTTGGTTGACTCCTCATCGTAGCTTCGAGGCCAGTCGTCGTACTGTCATTAAAATATCGGATGTGCTGCAAGTCCGGACACTCAGCCGCCGCGCTCTTGAGTTCGTCGGCCAGCCTCGCATCGCACAGCGCATGGCTCACCCTGGCCTTGGTGATCACGTGCGAGAGTTCCTTCGCCCGCAACAGCGGCATGGTCGCCACCGCCACCGCGCCCGCCTTCATCACCGCAAACCAGCAGGCGGCCAGCATCGGATTGTTGGGCGCGCGCAGCAGCACGCGGTTGCCGGGTACCAGGCCCAGCTCGCCGACCAGCACATTGGCGATGCGGTTGGCGCGTTCCTGCAGGTCGGCGTAGGTCCAGCGCAGGCCCGGCGCCTGGATGCACAGGTGCCCTCCCCGCCCCTCCGCCACGTGGCGGTCGAGCAGCGGCGTGGCACAGTTCAGCCGCTCGGGGAAGCGCAGCTCCGGCAGTTCAAACAGGAACTCCGGTTGCTGCTCCGGCGGCGGCAGGCTGTCGCGGGTGAAGCTATCGACATGGGCGCTGTAGCTCATGCGGTCTCCTCAGGGACACCGGCGGATACCCTGTCATTCCGGGGCCGCGTAGCGGAACCCGGAATCCATACGGTGCAGTGATTCCCGCCTGCGCGGGAATGACCGGTTCGACTGTGCAGCGGCATGGCAATTCCGATTCCGGTCAGATCCTGACCCCGAGGCGATAGCCCTCGGATATGGCCTGTTCGAGACCGCGCGGGATCAGCGCATCGCCGATGCCGTGCAGTTCGTCGATCATCCATTCGAATTCGTGGAACAGCTCGTGGTTGGCCTTGCGCGGCGCCGCCAGCACCACCGTATCGGCCGGCAGGAAGCTTTCCTTGCCCTTGTCGTTGAGCACCGTGACGCCCTCGCGGGTGATCTTCGTCGGCCGCGAACCGGTCAGGCAGGGAATCTCCAGTTCCTCGACCCATGACGCATGGCGCCACTTGAAGGATGGCTTGATGTCCCCGGCGATGCGCTTGGCCTGCTCGACGATGGTGACCTCGACGCCTTGCTTTTTCAGATATTCCGCGACCGTCAGGCCGACCTTGCCCGCGCCGATCACCACCACCCTGCCGCTGGGCTGGATGCGGTGATGAGCTACCTCCAGGGCATCGACCAGCAGTTCGTAACCTTCCAGCCAGAGGAATGCCTCGCGGTCCATGCGCGCACCGGCGGCGACGACGCAGACGTCGTACTGGTGCAACACGCTGCGCATGAATTTGGCTTCGACCTCGGTGTTCAGGCGAATCTGCACGCCATGCTTCCGCGCCATGACATCGTAGTGGGAGATGATGGATTTGAGATCGTCGGGCCGCGCCAGATCGTTGTCGGCATAGGCCGCCAGATTGCCGCCGATGCGGCCGGCCTTGTCGAATACCGTGACGTCGTGGCCGCGCTTGGCCGCGGTAATCGCGCACTCCATGCCGGCCGGGCCGGCGCCGATCACCATGATCTTCTTCTTCACGGCGGCCGTGGTGACCTGGTACTCGGGCTCCACTTCGTGGCCCAGCGCCGGATTCATGGTGCAGGTGTACGGCAGGTCGCGGAACAGGCGCGACAGGCAGTTCAGCGAACCGATGCAGCGGCGGGTTTCTTCCAGCCGGTCTTCGGCGGCCTTGTGTATCAGTTCGGGATCGGCCAGCAGCGGGCGGCAGACCTCCCAGAAATCGAATACGCCGTCGCGGACGCAGTCGTTGGCCATGTTCGGGTCGGGCAGGCGGTTGCCGAAGGTGATCAGGGTGTCGGGAAACATCTTCTTGGCGCGTTCCGACAGGTAGTTCCAGTACCCCGGCGGGATATCGCGGCCGATCGAGGATTCCGGCGCCTCCTGCCAGCCGACCGTGACCGAGATCATGTCGACGCCGCAATCGACGGCCTGCTGCATCAGTTCGTAGCATTCGTCCTCGGTGTTGCCGCCCCAGCGCTGCATCAGTTCGTCGCCGTTGAGGCGGACCACCAGCGGGTTATCCGGGGTGGCCTGCTTGATCGAGTCGATCAGTTCGCGCATGAAGCGGCCGCGGTTCCGGATCGAGCCGCCATAGTCGTCGGTGCGCTGGTTGGTGAAGCGGGAATTGAAGTTGGCCAGCAGATAGCCCATGAAGCTGGTGACTTCGGTGCCGTCGAAGCCGGCGCGGATGGCACGCTTCGCCGCATCGGCGTGCTGTTTGACGATCTCGCGGATCTGCTCGGCGGTCAACACGCGCGGCGGGCGGAAATGCGGCAGGGTTTGCGGCACGTCCGAGGGCTGCACGCAGTAGCCCAGATCGATGCCGCCGTAGCGCCCGGCATGGAGGATCTGCTGGATGCCGATGGCGCCGGCTTCCTTGATGTAGCCGGCGATTTCCTCGAACTGGGGAAGGAACTTGTCGTCGTAGATGGCGACCTGGCGGAAGTAGGACTTGCCCTCGCCCTTCGCATCGGGGTATGCGCCCTGGTTGGTGATGATGCCGCAGCCGGTCTGGGCAATCACCCGCATTCGCGCCAGCTCGCGCGCGGTGATGTAGCCGTCGCGGGTGTTGTAGTTGGAGACGCAGCAGGCGCCGTACTTGATCCGGTTCTTCGTGACGAACTTGCCGATTCGCCCCGGCTGGAACAGGTGCTTGAGCTTTGCTTCTCCCGGCTTGGTCACTGTGTCTTCCTCCTGTTTTCTTGCATTCCGAGTGCACCTGAAGTTTTGCTGGATACTGTATACATTCGGCGCCAGGGAGTCAATTCACGCCGTCGCTTGCCGCAGCCCTACCGAATCCGCCTAGGAATCGATCCGGTCCGCGAAGCGGCTGATCGCCTCGATCACGGCCGCGGTCTGGTCCCGATGCGGCGAGTGCCGGCAATCGGCCAGCTTCAGCAGTTCGACACCGGGTGCAGCCGTGGCTTGCGCCGCGATGGCGTCGATTTGCGCCATGGTGCCGTATTCGTCATCGACGCCCTGGATCGCCAGGATCGGGCAGCGGATTTCCGCAAGGCAGTCCTCGATGTTCCAGGAACGGAACTCGGGGTCCAGCCAGATGTCGTTCCAGCCGAAGAAAGTGCGCCTGGCGTCGCGGTGATAGCGGGCGAGCCTGGCCGGCAGGTCGCTGGTCTCGAAGGCCACCCTGGCAGCCTCGATGCTGCGGATCGACACGTCTTCAACGAAACAGTGCGGCGCCATCGCCACCACGCCCGCGACTTCGTCGACGTCGGCGGCATGCAGCAGGGCGATCGAGGCGCCGTCGGAATGCCCGACCAGCAGCGGATTAGCGACATCGAGCTCGGCCAGCAGTTGCGGCAGCGCCTCGCGCGCTTCGCGGTGCATGAAATCGGGCGCGAAGGCTTCCTGCAGGACATCGGACTGGCCGTAGCCATAGCGCGAATACACCAGGGTGCGGCAACCCGTGGCGGCGGCCAGGCGCGCCGGGAAGTCGCGCCACATCGCAACCGATCCCAAACCCTCGTGCAGCAGCACCAGCGTCGGACGGTTGATCTGGTGCGCCGCAATCAACTGGTATTCGAGGCTGTGGCCGCCGGCGCTGATGAACCCGGAATGCATGGATCGATGTCCTCGATTCAAACGCCGAGGAAACGCTGCATCAGTTCGGGATTCTCCGAAAGTTCGCCGGACGCCCCGGCGAACACCACCCTGCCCTTCACCAGCACCACGCTGCGATCCGCCAGGGCCATCACGGCGGCGTAGTTCTTGTCCACGATCACCGTGGCGATGCCCGAGGCGCGAATGGCCTTGATGATGCTCCAGATTTCCCTGGCGATCAGCGGTGCGAGGCCCTCGGTGGCTTCGTCGAGGATCAGCAGGTCCGGATTGGTCATCAGCGCGCGGCCGATGGTCAGCATCTGCTGCTCGCCACCGGAAAGTTGCGCGCCGCCGTTCCCGAGGCGCTCGCCAAGGCGCGGAAAGGTATCGATGACGCGCTCGAAGTTCCACTCGCGGCGACCGTCGACGCCCGCGCGCGCCGCCATCACCAGGTTCTCGCGGACCGACAGATTGGGGAAGATGCCGCGACCTTCCGGCACATAGGCGATGCCGCGCCGGGCGATGGCGTGCGTCGCCGCCTGGGTCATGTCCCTGCCGCGCACCGTGACCTGCCCCTCGCGCGGGCGCACCAGGCCGAGCATGGTCTTCAGCAGCGTGGTCTTGCCCATGCCGTTGCGCCCCATCAGGCCGATGGTCTCGCCCTTTCCAATCGAAAAATCCACGCCATGCAGGATGTGGCTGACGCCGTAATACGTGTGGATGCCGCTGGCTTGGAGGAGCGCGTCAGTCATGAAGCAGTTCCTCACCACCGAGATACGCCAGTTGCACCGCCGGGCTGGAGCGCACATGTTCCGGCGTACCCGATTCGAGTACCTCGCCATTGACCATGACAGTCAGGCGATTCGCCAGGGCGAACACCGCATCCATGTCGTGCTCGATCAGCATGATGGCATGGTCGATGGTGAGCGTCCTGATCAGGTCCACCATGCGCTGCGACTCATGCGGTCCCATCCCGGCAAGCGGTTCGTCAAGCAGCAGCACGCGCGGCTGCGTCGCCAGGCACATGGCGATTTCCAACTGGCGCTGTTCGCCATGAGAGAGGGTGGCCGCGATGCGTTGGGCGCGATGGTCGAGCCCCGCCGCCGCCATCGCCGCCTCCGCCTTGCGGTTGATCTCGGCATAGCCCTCGGCGCGGTGAAAAACCCGCAACGCATGCGGCGTGCGCGATTGCGCGGCGAGGCGGCAGTTCTCGAACACGGTGAAGGGCAGGAAGATGTTGGTCTTCTGATAGCTGCGGCCGATGCCGAGACGCGAGATATGGTCGGATGTGCAACCGGCAATATCCCGCCCCTCGAACATGACCGCACCGGAGGTCGGCGGCAGGTCGCCGGACAGCAGGTTGGTCAGCGTCGTCTTGCCGGCGCCGTTGGGGCCGATCACGACATGGATTTCGCCCACCTGCAGGTCGAGCGAAATATCGCTCACCGCGACGAGGCCGCCAAAGCGCCTGGTGAGTCCGCGGGTACGCAGGATGGGCTCGCCACCGTCGCCGGGCGCCCGCGGCTGCTCACTCATCGGCAGCCTCCAGCGCGGGCTTCCTGCCAAGTCTGGCCAGCAGGCCGGCCAAACCCTGCGGCAGATACAGCGCGACCAGCATGATGAATATGCCCATGGCCAGTTGCCAGTGCTTGGCCAGCGGGCCGAACCACGCCTGGTTGGAGAGCACTTCCTGCAGCAGGACAAAGGCGAAGGCGCCGATCACCGAACCATAGAGTGTGCCCATGCCGCCCAGGATGACCATCATCAGCACCGCCCCCGACTGGTGCCAGGAAAGGATCTCCGGGTTCACGAAGCCATACTGCACGGCTGCGAGATAGCCGGCCACGCCCGCCAGTGCTCCGGACAGCGTGAAACTCGCCAACTGGTAACGGAATACCGGGAAACCCAGCGCACGCATGCGATGCTCATTGACCTTGATTCCGAGCAAGGCGCGGCCGAAGGTCGAAGCCAGCACGCGGCGCAGCAGCAGATAGCTCGCGCCCATGAGAAACAGCACCAGCCAGTAGAAGTGCTCGGGCCGTTCGAGATTGGCCAGTTCGACATCGCCCAGCTTCATTGCCGGCTTGACGTAGATGTAGGCGCCGTCTGAACCACCGCCGATCTTGGTGTCGTGAAAGACGAAGAACAGCATCTGCGCAAAAGCCAGCGTGACCATGATGAAGTAGATGCCGCGCGTGCGCAGCACCAGCATGCCGATGACCAGGGCAAACAGCGCACAGATCCCTGTCGCGGCAGGCAGTGACCACCACAGGCTGACCGCCTCGTACTTGGGCGTCATCAGCGCCAGCGCATAACCGGCCAGGCCGAAGTAGGCGGCATGGCCGAAGCTGACGAGCCCCGTGTAGCCGACCAGCAGATCAAGGCTCATGGCGAAGATCGCCATGATCAGGACCTTGGTCACCAGTTGCATGTAGAAGGTGCTCTCGACCAGGGGAAACAGGGCGAGCAGTCCGGCCACGAGGAACGGCAGGCAGGCGGCACCCAGGCGGGAACTCGGCATGGACTCAGGCTCGACCGAAGAGGCCTTCGGGCCGCCACACGAGCACGACGGCCATCAGCACATAGACGATCATGCCCGCCACTTCCGGCACCAGTACCTGGCCGAAGGTCTCGGCCAGCCCGATCATCAGCGAGGCCGCCATGGCCCCCTTGACTGAACCAATGCCGCCGATCACCACCACCACGAAGCAGATGATCAGCACCTGGCTGCCCATGTTGGGAAACACCGACGAGAGCGGCGCGTTGATCATCCCGGCGAAAGCGGCCAGGGCGATGCCAAGCGCGAACACCAGGGTGTAGATCAGCTTGATGTCGATCCCGAGCGACTGCACCATGTCGCGGTTGCTGGCGCCGGCGCGAATCATCATGCCCAGGCGGGTTTTCTGGATCAGGAAATACAGCCCCGCCGCCAGCAGCAGGCAGACACCCGAAATCGCGAGGCGATATACCGGATAGGACAGGTTGTCTGTCAACGGAATCGAGCCGTTGAGCAGGGCGGGCACGGCGACGCCATGGACATCATCACCCCAGATCAGACTGCGCAGTTCTTCGAACACCAGGATCAGGCCGTAGGTCAGCAGCACCTGGTAAAGATGGTCCCGCTGATAGAGATGGCGGAACAACAGGCTCTCCAGCCCCATGCCGAGCAACACCGTCAGCGGGATGGCCAGCAGGATCGCAAGCGTCAGGCTTCCAGTCATGCTGGAAAGCGACCAGGCCAGATAGGCGCCGACCATGTAGAAGCTGCCATGGGCCAGGTTGATGATGCCCATGATGCCGAAGATCAGCGTCAGGCCGCTGGCGACCAGGAACAGCAACAGTCCGTACTGAAGCCCGTTGAGCAACTGGATCAGGAAAAAGGCGAAGTCCATGGGCTTGGCAAATATCCACAGGGGATACCGTCCCCGGCTGCTGCGCCGGGGACATAAGACGGCGACAGTCGCCTGCCGCCGTCGGGGTTAGCGAAGTGAAACTATGCCTTGCAGCCGCGCGCCGGATCGGCCAGCGCCTTCCACGCGACCCCCATGGTCTTGTTCTCCTTCCCCACCACCTTGCGCAGATACATGTCCTGCACCGGATTGTGCGCTTTGGAAAGAGTCCAGGGCCCCCGCGGGCTGTCGATCTTGGCGGCTTCCATGGCCTTGATCATGCCTGCCTTGTCGCCGACATTGCCCTTCACGGCATCGAGCCCGGCGGCCAGCAACTGCCCCGCGTCGTAGCCCTGCACCGCATACACGTCGGGTTGCAGCTTGAAGGTCTTGGCATAGGCCAGCCGGAAGGACTTGTCCTTCTTCGTGTCGAGGCCGTCGGCATAGTGCAGCGTGGTCTCGACGCCTTCGCCGGCATCGCCCACGGCGTCCAGCACGCCATCGGTGAGGAAGCCCGATCCATACAGCGGAATCTTGCCCTTGAGACCGGCGGCCTGATAGTCCTTGAGGAACTTGGCCGCGCCGCCGCCGGCGAAGAAGGCCACCACGGCATCCGGCTTGATGCTGGCGATCTCGGTCAAGAGGGCCTGGAATTCCACCTGCGGGAAAGGCACGTAGAGCTCCTTGGTCAGCTTGCCGCCTTCCTTCTCGAAGCCTTCCTTGAAGCCGGCCATCATCTGCTCGCCGGCGGCGTATTTCCAGGTGATGAACACGGCATTCTTGTGGCCCTTGGCGTGGAGTACCTTGCCAAGCGCGTGCGTGGTCTGCCAGTTGGAAAAGGAGGTGCGGAAGATGTTCGGCGCGCACAAGGCGCCCGTGACCTCGTCGGCGCCGGCGTTCGGGTTGATCCACAGGGTACCCGATTCGCGGATCACCTTGGCCATGCCCATCGCCACGCCGGAATGCACGGTGCCGATCACCACGTCAACCTTGTCGCGCTGCACCAGCTTGCTGACGTTCTCGGGGGCCTTGGCCGGGTTGGACTCGTCATCCACGGTAAACCATTCGATCTCGCGACCGCCAAGCTTGCCGCCGCGCTCCTCGATCGCAAGCTTGAAGCCGTTGGTGATGGCCACGCCGAGTTGCGCGAACGTCCCGGTATAAGGCAGCATCAACCCGATTTTCAATTTCGCCTGCTGGGCGAATGCCATGCCCGTGGGCAGCAACGCGCCGGCAGCAGCCGCGCCGGCAATGGCTGTTGTGCTGCGCAGAAACTCGCGACGGTCATAGCCGGCTTGTAGGTTCTTTTTCATCGTCTTTCTCCTCACTAAAAATTATTCTGTGACAGGACGCAAAAGGCTCGTGCCCGATGCATTTCTGGTTACGGCCGCCAAGCTTTGTTTTGAAGCGCAATCACAACACTTCCGCGCGGGTGCGTCAAGCCAATAAACGCGCAGTCCTCCTTCCCCGGTCTCGCTCTCAGCGCAGCTTGAAGCGCTGGATCTTGCCGGTTGCGGTCTTCGGCAGTTCGGCGACAAAATCCAGCCAGCGCGGATACTTGTAGGGCGCCAGCTTGCCCTTGACATGCTGCTTGAGCGCCTCAGCCAGCGCATCGGACGGCTTGACGCCCGCCTTGAGGACCACATAGGCCTTCGGCTTGATCAACTGGTCGGCGTCGGCATGCGCCACGACCGCCGCCTCCAGCACGGCTTCGTGGGTCATCAGCGCGCCTTCGACCTCGAACGGTGACACGTAGATGCCACCCACCTTCAGCATGTCGTCGGACCGTCCGCAATACTGGAAGTAGCCATCGGCAGATTCGATGTACTTGTCGCCGCTGCGGGTCCACTCCCCCATGAAGGTCCGCCGCGACTTCTCGCGCTGGTTCCAGTACATGATCGCCGAGCTGGGCCCGTTGATCTGCAACTCGCCGATCTCGCCCGGCGCCACCGGATTGCCGTCTTCCCCGATCAGGCGAACGGCATAGCCCGGCACCGGCTTCCCGGTGGTGCCGTAACGCACTTCACCGCGCCGGTTGGACAGGAAGATGTGCAGCATTTCGGTGGAGCCGATGCCATCGAGGATCTCCACTCCGAGGATTTCGGTCCAGCGACGACCGATGTCCGCCGGCAGGGCTTCGCCGGCGGAGGCGCAGATGCGCAGGCGCGGCACCTCCTCGCGCTTGAGCATGTCGGGACTGGCGAGCAGCGCGGCATAGAGCGTCGGCACCCCGTAGAAGATCGTCGGCTGGTGCTCGCGCAATCTTTGGAATACGGCCTGGGGCGTCGGCCGTTCGGCCATCAGCAGAGTGGTCGCCCCCACCGCGAGCGGGAAGGACAGGCCGTTGCCCAGGCCATAGGCGAAGAACAGCTTGGCGGCGGAAAACACCAGGTCATCCTCGCCGATGCCGAGGATCGGTCTGCCGTACAGCTCGGCGGTCTGGATCAGGTGGGAATGGAGGTGTACGGTTCCCTTCGGAGTACCGGTCGACCCGGAGGAATAGAGCCAGAAGCAGATGTCGTCGCAGGTGGTCGGCGCGGGATCGAAGTGCGGGCTGACGCCCATCATCAACTCGGCCAGACACGGATAGCCCTTTTCGTCGCTGCCGGAAATGATCACGTGCTTCAGCGACTTGTGCTTGCCGACGATGGGCGCGAACTGCGGCCAAAGGGCCTTTGAGACCACCAGTGCCCTGGCCCGCGAATCGCCGAGCATGAAGTCATAGTCGGCGGTGGTCAGCAGGGTGTTGGCGGCAACCGGAACGACGCCGGCCTGAATGCAGCCGAGAAATGCCGTCGGGAAGTCGATGGTGTCGAGCAGGCACAGCAGCACGCGTTTCTCGGATTCAAGGCACATCCCGCCGAGCACGTTGCCGAAGCGATTGACGCGTTCGGCAAGGTCGCCGTAAGAATAGCTGCCGTGATCGTCGATGTAGGCAATCTTGCCGGCTCGCCCGGCTTGCAGATTCCTCTGTATCAGGTCATGCGCCGCGTTGTAGCTGCGCGGAATGCTCACGCGCGGCGGCGACGTGCCGTGATCGGCGGAACTCAGTTCAGGCATGGCATTCTCCTCTTATCAACCCTTGATGATCCGCGGCAACAACATCTGGTGCCGCGGGCAAATCGACTTCGGATTCTGGTAGACGCTACCGGCGAAGGCTTTCAAATATCCCCGCAGCGCCTTCAGATCGACGATTTCATCGACGAAGCCGTGGCGCGCACAATAGGCCGGCCGGGAAGTTTCATGGTACTTCCGCGCCATCTCATTCATCTTCTCGGCGATCGGAGCGAGCGGCTTGCCGGCATCCTTGTCCTTCACCGCGCGCCGCGCGTAGGTTGCGACGGCAGCGGTTTCGCCATGCATCACGTAGATCTCGGTGCCGGCGGTGCCGAGGGTAAAGGCATTCTGGCGATTGGCATTGGGACCGCCCATGATGTAGTGCGCCGCAGCACTGCCCTTGCGCAGCACCACCAGCATCATCGGCACATCGACCTGCTGGATCGAATACACCAGGCTGGAGCCCAGGCCCAGCAGTTCGGCCTTTTCCGCCGCATCGCCGACATCGATGCCGCTGGTGTCCTGGAGCCAGATCACCGGCAGGCGATCGCGCCCGCAGTGGGTGACGAATTCGCTCATCTTGATCAAGCCCTGGCGGTACAGCTTGCCGCCGATGCCCGGATACTTGGCGTATTCCGGATAACCCGGCGGCAACAATCCCTGGCGGTTGCCGATCACTCCGATAAGCATGCCATCGATCTTGACCAGCCCGGTGTAGATTTCCGGTCCGTAGTCTGGGCGGAATTCCATGTGCTCGCTGCCGTCAACCAGGCGCGCCAGGAGGTCTTCGAGGACGTAGGTTTCCTTCTGGTTGAAGGGCAGCAGGTGATAGAGGTCATCACCTGGAAGCGCCGGCTCGGCAGGTTCGGCAACCCGGAAAAACATCGGATCGTAGGCGGGGATTGCCCGCATGTAGGTCTTGATGCCATCGAGGACGCCCTTTTCCTCGTCGCAGACGTGGGTGAAAAAGCCGGTCTCGTTGTAATGGGTCTCGGCGCGTCCCGGCGGGCGGTCCTTCAGATCACGCGTGACGGCGATCAGTTGTTCCAGCCCTTCCGCGTCGAATCCGCCGCGCGGCGACATGCCTGAGACAATCCCCGCGCCACCCACGGCGATGTTGGCATCCTTGTGCGCGATCAGGATTGTCGGCGTGATGCCCTGATAGCCACCGCCGGCGGGATTGGTGCCGTAAATGCCCGCCAGCACCGGTATGCCCGCCTGTTCCAGTTCGGCGTGACGGAAAAACGGGGTGCCGGAACTGCGGCGCCCGGCATAGAACTGCTCCTGCTCGGGAAGCTTGACGCCGCTGCAGTTGACCAGCCATACCAAGGGAATATTCAGGCGCTTCGCCAGGTTGGTGACGCGCAGGATATTCTCCGGTTGCCCCGGAATCCATGCGCCTGCCAGCACCTTGTTGTCGAAGCCGATGATGACCGCCCAACGCCCCGCGATCTTCCCCAGGCCGTCGACCACATTGGTCGTACCCTCTTCGTTCTCCTCGGGGTTGTAGAGGCTGTGCAGCGGTTGCCAGGTACCCGGATCCACCAGGTATTCGAGCCGTTGCCAGACCGTCATCGCGCCGCGTTCGTTGATTTTATCGGCGGAAATCCCGACGTTTTCCCTGGCCTTCCGGAGCGCCGCAATCTCCGCCTCGACCGCTTCGAGCTTGGCGCGGCTCTGCTGCGAGCGGGCGATGCGGTTCTCCCTGAGGGGCTTGCCGAAGTCGGACATCTTTGCGAAATACGGTCTCATTTGCCTCTTCCTCTGCTGTCATGACAACACCAACGGATGGGGGGCAACCGCGCCGCCCATCCCGCTCTGCCGAGTTCTACTCGCGGTTGGGGGTGAAACCCAGCGCCATGCCCGAGATGATGACCTTCTGGATGTTGGAGGTGCCCTCCACCACTTGCAGCGACTTGGCGTCGCGGTAGAAGCGCTCGGCCGGATACTCGGTGGAAAACCCGTAGGAGCCATAGATCTTCATGCATTCGTTGGCGGCGTGCACCGCCGCTTCGGACGCGGCATACTTGGCAAGCGAGGTTTCAAACTGGTTCGGCTTGCCCTGGTCTTTCAGCCACGCGGCCCGATAGACCAGCAGTTGTGCCGCCTGGTGCTCGACCACCATCTCGGCGATCTGCGCCTGGATCATCTGATGCTGCGAGATCGGCTTGCCGAACTGGGTGCGCTCGTTGGCATACTGGATGGCCAGATCGAGTGCCCCGCCGGCAACGCCGAGCGCTCCCGCCGCGCAGCCGAGCCGCGTCTGATTGAGTTGCCACATGCAGATGCGGAAACCTTCGCCGGGTTTGCCCAGCACATTTTCCTTCGGCACCTTCATGCCGTCGAAGGCGAACTCGCCGGTCGGCGCGCATTTCAGCCCGAGTTTGGTCTCGATCGCCCGGGCCGTGCATCCCGCCATTCTTTTCGGCTCGATGATGAAGGCGGTGATGCCCTTGTTGCCCTGGGTCTTGTCGGTATAGGCATAGAGCAAACCGGCATCCCCGACGTGCGCCTGGGATATCCATATCTTGGACCCATGAATCTCCCAGTGGTCGCCCCGGTCGAAGGCGTGCGTCTTCATGCTGGCGACATCGGAACCGGTGTTCGACTCGGTCATGGCGAAAAATCCCAGTTGGGTGCCGGCGACCCAACCCGGAATGTATTTCTCCTTCTGCGCCTGGGTGCCGAACTTGTTCACCGTCAACGACGGTCCAAGGTTCTGCATGTTGAACGGCAGTCGCCAGGAAGCCGAAACCTTGGCGATCTGTTCCGCCATCAGCACCGACTCGGCGAAGCCCATGCCGCTGCCGCCGAATTCTTCGGGCAGGGCGCAGGAAAAGAACCCCAGGCTGCCCATTTTGGCCACCCGATCGGGGCGGAATTCGTGTTTGCTTTCCTCGGCTTCGAGGGTGGGGGCGATCTCCTCTGCGGCAAAACGCTGAGCCGTGTCCTGGATCAAGCGCTGTTCTTCGGTCAGTTCAAAATTCATTTTGTTCTCGCTTCAGTCGATGTTGATCACAAGTGCCAGGTCGCTCGATTTCCGGAGCAGTCTGCTGGAGCCTCTGCTTGGTACCATGCGATGATGTAGTGGTCGGGAATGTCTCCACCTCACCGCAGCAAGGTCACGTAGATGGCGGCAATGATGGCCGAGGTGATCACGCCGCAGATGTTTGCGCCCATCGCCCAGGGAAGAATGATGGCGAATTTGTTCGCGTCGCGTGCTTCCTTCTGGGCCACCTTGGCGGTCGTCGGCACGCAGGAAACCCCGGCGATGCCGATGACCGGGTTAAAGGTGCGGCCGCTGGTCCAATACACGATGTAGCCGCCGATGATGCCGCCGATGCCGGAAATCAACAGTGCAGTGACGCCGAGGAACAGCAGCAGGATGACCTTGGGATTGAGGATCGTCGCCGCCTCGCAGAGCACCCCCAGCAGCAGCCCCAGAAAGAACGTGGAACCATAGAGCACCGGACCGCTGATGAACTCGACGAAGGGCTTCACGTCCGATTCGCGGATGATGATTCCCAGGAAGAAGGACATGAACAGCGGCGCAGCCACGGGCAGCAGCAGGCACAACAGCACGCAACTGATGATCGCAAAGGTCATCTTCTCCGCCTTGCTGAAACTCGGGATGTCCTTCGGGTCCATCTTGATTCCGCGCAGATGCCTGGGAATCAGCAGGCGGATCAGGTAAGGATAGCCGGCGTAGGTCAGACTCAGATACAGGTAGGCCACGATGGTGATCGGGACGAACAGGTCCTTGGCGAGTATCAGCGAGGTATACAGAACCATCGGGCCGTCGGCCCCCCCCACCATGGCAATCGATGCCGCCTCCTTGTAGGTGAGTCCCATCGCGACCGCGATCGGGAACGTCAGCAGGGTGCCGAGTTCCGCACAGAGGGCGATGAACATGCTGCGCATCGGGGCGATCAGCATGTAGCCGATATCGGTGATGACGCCGATGCCCATGAAGACAAGGCAGGCGATCAGGCCGTTGCTGAAGGTAAAGGTATAGACGGGCTGCAGAAAATTGATCTGCAGGACATCCATGAGCTGGCTCGGTTCGCTCGCCATCGGGTCCAGGAAAATCGTACCCATGGTCGTGCCCGAGAGGTAGAGGACCGCCGCATTGACCGAGGACATGCCGACCCCCATGGGAATCATGATCAGGGGTTCGAGCGTTCCCTTGGCGCCCAGGTAGACGAAGGCGACCCCGAGGAAGATCAGCGCGATTCTGGTCACGATGATCAGCGGATCCGACGCGACCATCGTCGCGATGCCCTGGAAGATATACAGCAGGTTGATCTCGGGCATGGTCAGACCGTCTTTCCGCCGGCGCTGCCGGCCGGCTTCGAGCCCAGGGCGGCCGAAGCGTCATTCTTCGCCGCGGCGGAGACGCGCTGTCTGCGGATCCCGGCGAAGATCAATTTGATGATCCAGGCCACCAGCATTGCGATGAACGCCGCCAGCCCGTAGACGATCAGCATCAGCTTGACCGAACCCCAAAAATATTCCAAATCCCTCTCCTCCACGATGCCACCGATCCGCGTTGCCGCGGAATCTGTTCGCCCGATACCGGCGCGAAGCCTGGCTTAGCTAATCGATGATCAGCAGCAACTGGTTGGATTCGACCATGGCGCCTGGCGCGACCTTGATCTCGCTGATCTTGCCGTCGGCCGGGGCGAAGATGGGATTCTCCATTTTCAGGGCTTCCAGAATCATCAGTTCGTCCTCGAACTTCACCTGATCTCCGACTTTGCACAAGATTTCAGAGATCCTTCCCGACATGGGTGCGTTGACATCAACAGCCATCAAAACTCTCCTTTAGTAGGCCGGCCCGGGCGCCAGAATCAGTACCTTGAAGCGCGGATTCGACTTTTTTCCATTCTAGTTTGACAATCATTCGTTCTGAAGCCTTGCTCAGCTAAACGCTGCTATGCCGGTCTGGGCTCTGCCCAGAATCAATGCATGAATATCCTGCGTGCCCTCGTAGGTGTTAACCACTTCCAGGTTGACCAGGTGGCGGATCACGCAAAACTCATCGGACATCCCATTGCCGCCCAGCATGTCGCGGGCCAGGCGCGATACATCCAGCGCCTTGTCGCAGGAATTGCGCTTCATGATCGAAGTGATCTCGGGAACCGCCGTGCCTTCGTCCTTCATCCGCCCCAGGCGCAGGCAGCCCTGCAATGCCAGGGTGATATCCGTCTGCATGTCGACAAGCTTTTTCTGGATCAACTGGTTGGCCGCGAGCGGCCGGCCGAACTGCTTGCGATCGAGCACATACTGCCGCGCAATGTGCCAGCAGGACTCCGCGGCGCCGAGCACTCCCCAGGCGATTCCAAAGCGGGCCGAGTCGAGGCCCGTGAACGGTCCCTTGAGCCCCCGTGCACCCGGCAACAGGTTCTCATCGGGGACGAATACCTCGTCCATGACAATTTCACCGGTAATCGAGGCACGCAGGCCGACCTTGCCGTGGATGGCCGGCGCAGAGAGACCCTGCATGTCCTTTTCCAGGATGAAGCCGCGGATCACGTCATCGTCGGTCTTGGCCCAGACGATGAAGACATCGGCGATCGGCGAGTTGGTGATCCACATCTTGGAGCCCGAGAGTAAGTAGCCGCCGGATACCGTCCTTGCGCGCGTGATCATGCTGCCGGGATCGGAGCCGTGATTCGGCTCGGTCAAGCCGAAACAGCCGATGAGTTCTCCGCTCGCCAGTTTCGGCAGGTATTTGCGCTTTTGCTCTGCGGAGCCAAACTCGTGAATCGGCACCATCACCAGCGAGGATTGCACGCTCATCATCGATCGGTAGCCCGAGTCGACGCGCTCGACTTCGCGGGCGATCAAACCGTAGCAGACATGGTTAAGGCCCGCTCCGCCATACTCGGCCGGAATGGTCACCCCCAGCAAACCCAGAGCGCCCATCTCGCGAAAGATCTCCGGATCGGTCCGCTCGTGCCGAAAGGCTTCCAGCACGCGCGGCGTCAGCTTCTCCTGGCAGTACTTGCGGGCGGTGTCGCGCACCATGCGCTCATCCTCCGACAACTGCCCATCCAGCAGCAAGGGGTCTTCCCAGTTGAATCTCGGCTTGCTGCTCATTGGCGATTCCGGTATCAGTGTATGGTCATGCCGCCGTCGGCGGCGAGAATCTGCCCGGTGACGTAGGCCGACGCGTCGGAGGCGAAGAATATGAAAACCGGCGCAATCTCCTCGGGCTCGGCCCAGCGCCCGAGGGGGATGCGATCGAGATACTTCTCCCTGAAGCGCTCGTCGGTACGGATGACTTCCGTCATCGGCGTCGCCGCTCCGGGCGCGATGGCATTGGCCGTGATGTTGTAACGCGCCAGTTCCTTTGCCGTGCTCTTGGTCATGCCCAGGATCCCCGCCTTTGCCGCACTGTAGTTGATCTGGCCTATGGTACCGAGTACGCCCGCCGCGGACGTGACATAGATGATACGTCCGTACTTGCGCTCGATCATGCCGCCGACCACCGCCTGCAGGCAGTTGAAGGCGCCGGTCAAGTGCACTCCGATCACCTGCTGCCACTGCTCGATGGTCATCTTGTTGAGCATCGCGGTACGCGTGATTCCCGCGTTATTGACCAGGATGTCGATGCGGCCCCAGGCGGCATTGACCCTGGCCGCCATGGCCTCGACCTGCTCACGATTGGAAACGTCGCAAGCGATGGCGAGCGCCGTGCCGCCGGCGCCGACTATTGCTTCGGCGACCTTGCCCGCCGCTTCGCCGTTCATATCGACCACGGCAACCGATGCGCCCTCGCGGGCGTAGGCCTGGGCCACCGAGGCGCCGATGCCCTGCCCGGCGCCCGTGACGATCGCGACTCTTCCCTTGAGTTGCATCCGCTCAGCCCTTCGGCTTGGCCAGCACCTGTTCGGCGAACTTGTCGTCGAACAGCGCACCTTCGGCCACCAGTTGGCGGAACCGGACGAAGTCGATCACGTCCTTGCCCGTCACCTTTTTCGCATCGAAGGCATTGAAGCCGAGCCAGGCTTCGTGGTTCATGTTGGCGGCGAGCCAATGGCGGTTCGGCAGCTTCATCTGGTCCCAGAAGAACTTCTTCTTGCCGCGGATGCCGTCGATCGAGTTGATCAGGCAGTTGGGGAACAGGTTGGCAAACTTCCACACCAGGCGATTGACCTCGGCGTCGAGCAGTTCGAAATCGGTCTTGCATTCGGCGATCAGCGCCTTCGCCGCGGCGACCTTGTCGCCGGCTACCGCCTCGCCGTAGACGATCTCACCGTCATCGACGAAGGTATCGGTGCGCACCAGCGGATTCCTCACCCACTGGCCGTCCTTCTTCAGCACCGGGACCGCCTTGGTGATCAGGCCTTTGGACTTCATCTTGTAGGCGCTCCAGGTCTCGCAGGAGATGCAGTTGTACATCGCATCTTCCATCGAGAGGAACCAGGGCAGGAAGTCGGTCGAACCGCCGACCGGCGCCGAGCCGTGCTTGGGACCGGCCTGGCCGAACACCGCCAGGTCGGAGGACACCGTGATGTCGGTGGCCATGCCGATTTCCTGGCCGCCGGCGACGCGCATGCCATTGACGCGGCAGATCACCGGCTTCTTGCAATTGAGGATGCCGTCGACCATGGCGTTGAACAGGTCCATGTACTCGCCGTACTCATTGGGACGCTTGGAGTAGTAGGAGGAATACTCGGCGGTGTTGCCGCCGGTACAGAAGGCCTTGTCGCCGACGGCAGTGAATACCACGGCGACGACCTTGCGGTCGCTTGAGGCACGTTGCATGCCGGCGATGACGCCCTTCACCATGTCCGTGGTGTAGGAGTTGTACTGGGCAGGGTTGTTCAGCCAGATCCACGCCGCGAACAGGCCCGGCACCGCCGCGCCCTTGTCGTCCAGCACCGGGCGCTCCTCGTAGATCACCGTCGGCGCATCCTTGCCGAAGTGGCTGTTGTCGATCAGCTGGTGATCCTTTAGATCGTTTTCCCTGCGTAGCCATTCCAATGCCATTCTTGTCTCCTAGAAAAAATCTAAACCAAAAATCTCACCACAGAGTCACAGAGACGCAGAGAAAAACAAGAAACTCATTGGCAAGGATCGAGAACCCGTTTCTGGTTCTGCCTTTCTCTGTGTCTCTGTGTCTCTGTGGTTCATGGTTTTGGGTTCGCGTTTCAGAAATCGGGCGTCAGGATCACGCGCCGCTTGAGCTTGCCGTGGTGCGCTTCGTCGAAGACCTGCGCGATCTGGCTCATGGGCCGCGTCTCGACAAAAGGTTCGAGAGCGATCCGGCCGTCCACGCACATCTCCAGCACTTCGGGATAGTACGCCGGCAGGCAGCCCCAGGTGCCGATCAGTTCGGCGTCGAAGGCCATCAGTTTGGAGAGCATGTAGGAAGTCTCGTCGCTGCCGTAGCCGACCACGATCAGTATGCCGGTAAATGACAGCAGTGACAGTGCCAGCTCCTGGCCCGGCTTGCTGCCCGTGACCTCGAAAATCTTCCAGCCGTAGTTGGCGGGCAGGCCTTTCTCCTTGCAGAAGCCCTTGAACAACTCCTTGACGTCCTTGGCGCTCTTACCCTTCGGATTGATCGTGAAGTCGGCGCCGTAGCCCTTCATGAATTCGAGCTTTTCCTCGTTGATGTCGATGCCGACCACCGCGGCGGCACCCATGCCCTTGGCCACCTGGGTCATGAAGCTGCCGACGCCGCCTGCCGCGCCGATGATGATGACCCGGTCGCCGGGCTGCAGCCTGGCGCGGATGGCGGCCTGATAGGGCGTGGTCACCGCATCGGCGATCACCGAAAGGTGTTCCAGCGGAATCTTGCCGCGGCTGCCGACGACGCACAGGTCCTCCGCCGGCACCGGGATATGGCTGGAATAGCCGCCGTAAATGCCCATCGAATTGCCCGGCATTTTCTGCGCCAGGCAGCGGTTGCCGCGGCCGGTCTTGCACAGCTCGCACTTGTTGCACGGCAGAACCGCGGGAATGATGACTTCCTTGCCGAGCACCCGCGCGTCGCCCGCCACCACCACGCCGGCAATTTCGTGGCCGAGCGAGAGCGGGCCCTTGTGCACCGTCGGCACCCCCATGTAAAAGTAGGACAGATCGGTGTGGCAGACGCCGCAGCCGCGGATCTCCACCAGCGCCTCGCCGGGCTGCAACTCGGGCATCGGTATTTCCGTGCGCAACAGCTTGCCCGGTTCGGTCATCTGCCAGGTTTGTATGGTCTTTGGAATCATCTTGTCTCCCGTGGAATCGTCAAACTATTTGTTGGTCCAGACCGGCTTGCGCTTTTCCATGAAGGAGTTCAGGCCCTCCACTGCGTCCGCGGTGTTCATCAGTTCCTTCAGGTAGATCTGTTCGACCGTAAACAGCGCCTCGAAGAAAGGTTTGCCGGAGGCCTCGCGGATTGCCCGTTTGGTGTAGATCAACGCAACGCGCGACAGGGACAGGAACTGCGCGATGAATTCGCGGCTGTCAGCGGCGAAACTTGCGCGCGGGAACACGCGGTTCAGCAGGCCAAGGGCCAGCGCCTCCTGGGCCGTGATCAGGCCGCCACCCAGCAGCAGTTCCATGACCTTGGGCAGGGGCAGCATCCTCGGCATCAGGATTGCGGCAATCGGCGGAAACACGCCGAGCTTGATCTCCGGCTGGCCCAGCTTGGCGTCGGCCGTCGCCACAACCATGTCGCAGGCGATCGCCAGTTCGCAGCCGCCGCCCATGGCCGACCCGTTCAGGGCGGCAATCGTCGGCAGGGGGAACACCATCAGACGCTTGAGGATGCCGTGGAACACCTCGATCATCTGCACCACCTTGTCCGGCGTGTGGTCGAGGACATCCACCCCGGCCGAGAACACCTTCTCTCCCAGGGCGGTGATCATCAGCATCTTGGCCGATTCATCCTTGGCCGCGACATCGAGCGCATGGTTGAGTTCCTCCATCAGCGCTATGTCAAGGACATTGTGCGGCGGCCGGTTGAGGGTGATGGTCACCAGCGAACCGTCGACGGCGTAGTTGAGGAATTTGAAGTCGGGCATGAGATTTCCTTTTGCGTTGTCGATCAAAACAGGTCGTCCATCTCGTCGGCGCCGACGCCCGGCGGCATGCTGCCGTACTGCTGCATGTAGGCCTGCACGATCTGGTTCTCGCGCTGGCTGAAGAAGGGCGCGTCCTCGAACACGAAGTAGCGGGCGATATCGGCCTTGTCCAGCATGGCTTCGAGGCCTTCGCGCAGGTTCTCGACACCCTTGATCAGCAGCACCTTCTTGTCGGCGTCGAGCAACTGGTACACCCCCGACTCGGTCTGCACGCCGGCAACATTCGCGGCATTCAGTTCCAGCCAGGCCTCCGGCGGCAGCACCATGTCCTCGATCTTCGCCGCCAGATTGCACTTGAGGCAGCGCAAGGCTTCGGCGCGGGCCGTGGCGTCGTCAAAGCCGAGTTCGACCTCGTCCCAGTTGTCGCGCTTGCCCGGATCAATGAAGATCGGATGCAACCGCCTGCGGGCGTTGAACCCGTCTTCGCGCCCGATGCGCGGGTCGGTGTCCCAATCCGGCAACAACTTCTCCTCGATGTTGCCGTCGCCGCCGAGAAAGGCATCGATCGCCGCGGCGGCCTTGCGGCCCTGCGCCACGGACTCGATCAGCGTCGAGGGGCCGAGCACGCAATCGCCCCCGGCATAGACGCCGGGGCGGCTGGTCAGCATGCTGTCCTCGCGCACCTGCACCCGGCTGTTCTTGCCGAGCTGGACGCCATAAGCACTGATTTCTTCCGGGCGCTGGCCGATCGCGGATATCACCAGATCGACATCCTCGGTGAACTCGCTGCCCGCAATTTCCACCGGACGGCGGCGCCCCGACGCATCCGGCTCGCCCAGTTCCATCCTGACATAGGTGATCTTGAGCCGCGAACTGCCGTTGCCGTTGAGTTCGATCTTCTTCGGCGCCAGCAGGAAGCGCAGGTTCACCCGCTCGTCCAGGCAACCCTGGATCTCATCGTCGCGCGCCGGCATCTCCCCGCGTGTGCGGCGATACACCATATCCACGACTTCCGCACCCAGGCGACGGGCGGAACGCGCATTGTCTGTGGCAACGTTGCCACCGCCGATCACGGCAACGCGCTTGCCGATGACGATGCCTGTCTCCGGGCTGCCGATCTTGCCCATGGTCGCGGCACGCAGGAAGGTCGGGCTGTCGATGACATTGGGCAGGCTGTCGCCGGGAATGCCCAGCCTGTCGCCGCTTTGGGCGCCGATGGCAAGGAATGTCGCATCGAAGCCCCTTGCCTTCAGCTCGTCGATGCTTTCAATTCGCGTATTGAAGCTGAATGCGACACCGAGCTTTTCCACCTCCGCAACTTCGCCATCGATCACGGCCAGCGGCACGCGATACGCGGGAATGCCGTAGCGGGCCATGCCGCCGCCGGCCGGCAGAGCGTCGAACACCGTCACGGCATGGCCCTTCTTGGCCAGGTAATACGCGGCCGTCAGTCCTCCCGGCCCGGCGCCCACGACAGCAACCTTTTTCCCCGATGGCGGCAACTGAATCGAGTGCTTGCGCCACAGCCCGGTATCCTTATCGGCGGCAATGCGCTTCAGACTGCGGATCGACAGCGGATCGTCGAGATCCTTGCGCCGGCAGGCCGACTCGCACGGACTGAAGCAGGCGCGACCGAGGATGCCCGGGAAGGGCAGTTTCTCGCGCACCACGGCGACGGCCTCGCCGTACCTGCCGAGGCCGACGAGTTGCACGTAGCGCGGCACGTCGATGCCTGCGGGACAGGTCGCCTTGCAGGGCACCTGCGTCTGTTCGAGGCGCGCGACATCCAGCGTGCGGTCCATCAGCGCGCCGGTCGGACAAACGGTGACGCAGGCGCTGCAAAACTTGCAGCCGGATTCGAGCAGCGTCGGCGCGATGGTGCCGACCCAGCTTCGTCCATCGGTGTTCTTGACTTCGAGGCAGCCGACACCGCGCACCTCGTTGCAGGCCACCAGGCAGCGCCGGCAGTCGATGCACAGGTTGTAGTCGCGATCGTAGAACGGCTCGTCCCGGATCACCGGAAGCTGGATGTGCCTGTAGTTGGGCGTCGTCGGCGGGATGCCGACGTAATCGGCCACCTTGCGCAGTTCGCAGTTGTTGAAGATCGAACAGCAGCGCTGCTCGACGGGGTTGCCGAAGGAGCAGGTGGTGCGGCTGCAGCCGTCCCGTTGCGGACACGTCAGGCAGACATGCGGATGCGACCCCAGCGTCCTGGCGATCCGCTCCTTGCGGAACTTGTCGATCGCCGGGGAATGGGTGGTCACGCTCATTCCCGCCTCGACCGGAATCGAGCAGGAGGTCCGCATGCCGGTCGTGCCGGCGATTTCCACCACGCACAGATTGCAGCCGCTGTCGCTGCCGCCGCGCTGGCAGCCTGGCGGCAAATCAGGGTGAGCGCACAGGGCCGGAATGTAAATCCCGGCGGCGGTTGCCGCGGAAAGCAGCGACACCCCTGCCGGCGCCGCGACCTCCTTGCCGTCGATGCTGATGCGAACCGTTGCGCCGGCATCGGCGCCGAAATCAACCGCACCCGGCGCCTGCCGGGTCTTGTACCACCTGATTTCGGTCGTCTGTGCGGCTTGCATTCCGTTCTCCTCGTTGCGGCCCCGGGAACCTCTCGGGGCCTGACGCCATGCACTTCCGGTCAGTTCCTGCGACCGCCCGCGTTGTAAGGTCCGTAATACGCGCCACGACAGGCACCGGCTTTCACCGCTGCCACAAAACTCGCCATGTCGCGCACCTGCTGCGAGAACTCGGTGGCGCAGCGACCGACGGCGATCGTCTTGTGGCAATCGCTGCCGCCCAGCGTCGGCAGGCCCATATCCGCCGAGGCCCGAATCGCCAGATCGTTGTCGCTATCGAGATTGCCCCCGTTGTGCGACTCCACGGCGGCAATCCCTTCCAGATCCAGCAGCCCATCGAGCAGGCTGGCAAGCCCGACCTCGCGGAAAGGATGGGCCGGAGCACAGATCCCGCCGAGGAGATTGATGCGCTCGATCACCTCGTCCAGCGGCAGATAGCTGTCGCGACCCCACACGTTCCAGCCGTCGTCCGCGACACCATAGGCCAGCAGGTGACCACGGTCGGTGGCGATTTCCACCCCGCGCAGGACCAGCAGGCCCTCCTCGTGGCCGATCCGCTCGACCGGCTCGGAAGCCTCGTAGGAATAGTGCTCGGTAATGCATACACCATCCAGACCCAGGGCCTTCGCGCGCCGGACCAGGTCCAGCGGCTCCAGCCAGTTGTCGTACGAATACTTGGTGTGGCAGTGGGTATCGATCCACATGGCCCGTCGCCAGGTTGTTCGAGACTCAGGGAAGCTCGTATTCGAGGTTGATGCGCTTCGACGGCACGAACTTGTTGCGCGAAAAGAATTTCTCGAGGGCGAAGTCGTCCCAGTTCACCAGCGTATAAACCTTTTTGACCCCGGCGCCCTTCATGTTCATCATGAACTGATCCAGCATTTCGGCGGCCACGCCGAAGTTGCGGAAATCCGGATGGACGCCCAGGGTGTCGATGGTCGCGGTCCCGTCGGCAATCCCGAATTCGCCGAAGAAGACGTAGCCCATGACGAAGCCGGCAACCTTGCCGTCGATCTCGCAGACAATCGATGTATTGATGTTGGCATTCTTGTTCAGGATGCCGGCGATCTTGCGCTCGTAGTACTCGCGGCGCGGCTCCTTCGATGCGAAAGCGTCGATGGCGACGATGGCGTCCAGATCCCCCTGCCGCAATACGCGCATCACTCGTTTCTGGTCAGGCATTTCATTCCTCCTTGTTGGTCGGCAGCGCCTGTGGCGCTCCCAGTCCTTAGAACAGTTCGTCTTCGTCGGCCGCTTCGCTGCGCTTGCGGACATAGACCGTGCCGTACATGAAGCCCAATTCCTGGCCCGCGTCGAAACAGGTGTTGCAGCCCTCCCCGTCCGTCTTGAACTCCTCGACATGGACCTCGAAGCCCATGGCCTTGTAGTTCTGCACGATCTCGGACAGGCGCGGCTCGCCGATGGTGGTCTGGCGCACCCAGCCGTCCTTGAGCAAGGCATCCTCGGGACTGACCGACTTGGCCTGGGCGATCGGGATGACCCGCCGTATCTCAGTCATGGGAAGCGCTCCGCCTACCACGAGTGCTTGATCGCGCCCGGCGTGCAGGCCGTGATGCAGGGCAGGCTGGTGTAGCCTCCCGAAGGCTTGCAGTCGGCGCAGTCATAGGCCAGGGTGCGGCAGTTGGGCTTCTTGATCCAGGCCACTTCGTCGTCGTAATCGTCGCTGATGATCTCGAACATCTGTTTGGGACAAGCCGTCAGGCAGGCGCGTTCGGCGGCGCAGCCGATGCACTTGTCGGTGTCGATGCTGATGTAATACTCGCCGGAACCATCCTTGTAACCGTAATTGGCGATCATGTCTTCCCCTATTGTCAGGTCCGCGACGGCAAGCTCAACAGGCTGTCAAGCAGCAGCCTTCTTCGACATCAGCGTATAGCCGAACAGCGCGGCGCCGAGGGCGCCGGCGATCTGGCTGTCGATCTTGGTTTCCATCGCCTTGATGCCGAGCAGCTTTTCGATGCGCTTGACCACGCCCGGATTCTTGGCGATGCCGCCGGTGATGAAAAAGCCTTCCTCGACGTTGATCCGCTCCAGCAGGGACACCACGCGCTCGGCCATGGCCTGGCAATACGCGGCGATCACCTTGTTCTTGGTGTAGCCGGCCTTCAGCAAACCGAGCGCCTCGGACTTGGCGAACACCACGCACACCGAAGACACGGCGGCCGGCTCGACATCGACGTCGAAGGAACGCGGACCGAGTTCGGCAATCGGAATCTGCATCAGGTCGGAGATCACTTCCATGCCGCGGCCGGTTCCGGCGGCGCACTTGTCGTTCATCAGGAAGTTCGTGACCTTGCCCTTCTCGTCGCAATGAATGGCCTTGCAGTCCTGGCCGCCCATGTCGAGGATGGTGCGCACGCCGTTACCGCCCATGTAATTGGCGCCGCGGGCGTGGCAGGCGATTTCGGTAATGGCCTTGTTGGCGAACGGCACATTGACACGACCGTAGCCGGTGCCGATCACATAGTGGATGTCCTCCTGCTTCATGCCGCACTTTTGCATCACGCCGGCCAGCGCATTGGTGGCCGAGTCAGGCGAATTGTTGCCGGTGCGCATGCTGTTGAAGCCGTAGAGTTCGCCGTCGATGGCGATCACCGCCTGGGACGACACCGAACCGACGTCGATGCCGCAGGTAATGATCTTGGCACTCCTCCAGTCCTTGGTTTCATCGACCCAGGCAGTTTCCTCCCAACGCCAGAATTCCTTCTTCTCCGGGACGGTTTCGGCCATCACTTCTGCATTCATCTTTTCGCTCCTTCTAACAGGGGTTTAGTGCTGAGAGCTTGTGAAGAAATCGTAGCGAGCGGGCCGCAGCGGGGTGCGGCCGGAGCGCAGCTACCGGAATGTACGTCGTTGTACATGAGGATAGCGAGCACCGCCCAAGCCCCGATCCGGCACGCGCAGTAGATTTATTCACAAGCTCTGGCGCTCGGCGGCAATCAGGGCGCAACCGAGCGCACTGATGTACTCGGGCATGTCGGGCAGGGAAATCGTGTCGACGCCCATCGCCGCCTTCAGGGACTGGACGAAGCCGGCGTTATGCACCATCCCGCCGATCAGCACCACTTCGCCTTCGATGCCGACGCGGCGCACCATGGCGCAGACCCGGCTGGCGACTGCATCGAGCACGGCCTTGGCGATGTCGTTCTTCGGCGTCGCCGAGTGAATCAGCGATACCACTTCGGATTCCGCAAACACCGTGCACTGGGCATTCATCGGGATCGACTTGTCGGACTTCAGGCTGGCGTCGCCGAATTCCTTGAGCGTCATTTGCAGCGCCCGCGACATGGCTTCGGCGAAGGATCCGGCACCCGCCGCGCATTTTTCGTTGCCGGCGAAATCAATTGCGCGGCCCACGGCGTCGGTCTTCATGCCGCGACCCTCCTCGGCGCCGACATCGACCACTGTACGCGCCTGCGGGCACATGTAGACCGCGCCGCGCGCACCGGCCGTCATCTCGGTAATGCCTTCGACGGCAAAGCCGACCTGCTTGCGGCCGGCGCCGGTGGCAAACACGACCTTCACGTCGTCGCGCTTGAGGCCGGCGGCAGCCAGGGCTTCGTCATAGGCCTTGTCGGCGGCCACGTCCTGGTCGAGGTCACCCGGCATCATGATGTGCGTCTTCTTGACGCCATATTGCAGGGCCGGCGCACCGTCCACTTTGAGTTCCTCCAGCAGCACCACCTTGACGCTGCGCGAGCCCATATCGATTCCTGCGGTAATCATCCTGGATTCCTCCTGTAGATTCTCTTTTGCATTTCAGCAGCGCTCAGGCGGCCTGGCGGCGCAGACCAAGCTGTTCCATGAAAGCGTCAACGCGCGCCTGGACACGCACTTCGTCGAATTCGCGCTCATCGCCCATGTTGCCTTCGAAGGTCATGATCGGCACCCCCGCCTTGGCGATGCCGCCGCGGTTTTCCATGATGCCGAGCGAGAGGCCTTCGCAGCCCCGGTTCAAGTGCAGCATGACGCCATCGACCTGCCATTCCTTGACGATGCGCAGCATCATTGCAGTCTTCAGCCGCGGATCGAAGAAGTGCTGCCACTGGGGCTTCGACAGGTTCCAGTCGGCATAGAGGCGCAGCACCTGGTCGCGGGTGTTCATCTCGATGCCCTTTTCCCAGGGCAAGGACCGGCCGCCCCAACTGCCGTCGGGCTTGTCTTCCCAGATGCCTTCCAGCGCGAAGGTGTAGAGCGAGCCGATCGACACCGCGCCATAGGTTTCCAGGTAGCGGAAGATCTTCAGGAAAGACCAGGGCGGCTGCGTGTCCGACATCATGCGACACTTCTCGTTGGGTACCGCGGCGATGCCGCGGGCCACGCGATCTTTCACTTCATCGTACAGCTCGTCGTAGAAATCGGCACACCACTGCGAGGACTTGGACAGGGTCGCCAGCACGTACAGCGAGTACATGGTCTTCTCGTCGAGCGGCGCCGGCCTGGCCTTGTTGAGGGCGCAGATGTCCGCCCAGCGGCTGGTCGAACGCATCTCGTTCTTGACCGCCTTGATGAACTTCTCGTCGTCGAACTTGCGGCCGGTGGACTTTTCCAGGAACTCGATGCCGTCGTGCAACTGGTTGGTCACGTAATCGAGGCGCGCCGCGTTCATGTCCTTGTAGGGACCGACGCCCACATCCACATAGAACTGCGGCACCTGCTCCTTCAGCGCAACGTGCTGATACCACTTCGAGTGCGAGCAGCAGATCTGCGTCTGGAAGATGAAGTCCGGCTTGGGGAACTTGCCGCCATACAGGTACTTGTCGAGGTGCATGCCACCCCAGTAAATCCGCATGTAGGAGCACAGGTCACGGGCGAAGCCGACCGACTCGGCGGCGTCCATGCACTCCTTGGCGAACTTCTTGTCATGCGCAACGGCGGCCGCGTACGGCTCGCCGGTCAGCGAATAGACATCGTCGCCGAGGCCCGCGGGCAGCGCATCCAGCGCCCAGGCCGAGCCGGACCAGCGCAGGCCGCCGTTGTCCTTGGCTTTGGCGTAGTTCGCGTAGTACTGCTCGCGCAGTTGTTTGGCCTTGCCCCACAGCTTGAGGGTTTCGCTCGGATACCTGTTCGGTGCATTCATCGTAGTCTCCCGTCAGTTCAGAACAGCTCTTCGTCGCTCATCGTTTCGAGGAAGGCCTCGATACGGATGCGGAAGGGGCCGATGGGGTTGGTAATGTCGAATTCGAGGAACAGCGTCGGAATGCCGTTGTCCTCAAGATGCTTCTTCAGGTCGGGATAGTCGCCCTCGTGCGGATCGCAGAACTTCTGTTGCAGGAAGATCGCCGCACGGGCGTTGAATTCCTTGGCGAGGCCCAACACATGGTCGAAGCGCGTGTGATTCGGGTAATCCTTGGTCGGACAGGCCGGGCGATCGCAGTAGCGGTCGGCGATCGCCTTGATCACGTCGTCGTCCGGCTTCGACTCGTTCCAGAAGTAGCGGGTGCCGGAACACTGGTCGTCGATCACGATGGTCGAGCCGACCGACTCGACCATGGCCATGAAGGCAAGGTCGTCGTTCTCCGAACCGATGGTCATGAAACGAACGCCTTCGGCACGCTTCAACTGGCGTGAAGGCAGTGCCGCAAGCACCTTCTTCAGTTGTTCGTTGTGCTCGCGCTTGTCCACGAATTGCGCCGAAAGCGAGGCATACAGCGCCTCGACACCCGTCACCTGGGGATCGGCCACCTTGCGGTATTCAAACAACTGGCGCAACAGGCGGCGGTTTTCATCGACCACCGCCAATGCCTCCCTGAGCATCGCATCGGTCAGTTCCTTGCCGGTCAGCGCCTGCAGGAAAGTGCGGAAGGACTGGAGTTCCGCATGGTGGGCCTTGCGCGCATGGGGCGACTGCACGTCATTCGGCATCGGCACGTAGTAGTCCCATTGCACGCTGGGAACATTGCTGCGCCAGGAACTGAAGCTCTGCCGATACTGGATGCAGGACTGCGTCAGGGTCACGCCCTCGGCGTAATCGAAGCGACCCAGCAGGCCCTGCGCCAGCGAATCGCGGCAGAACGGACAGAACATGCCGAAGATATGCGGCTCGGTGACGTTCTGCGGCTCATGCGCGCCAAGCACCCGGACGGGAAGCATGCCGGCGGCGATCAGCAGTTCTTCTGCCGTATAGGTGCACATCGTGGCGACCACCTGGCCGCCGGTACGTGCTTTCCAGGCACGCGCGTAGTCGTGGCGCTTCTCATACCAGTCTCTGAACTGGTCGAACAAACCATCAGCCATTGCTGTCTCCTCGTTAGCTATCCACGGCACTGTGGTGCCCTGGACGCGGTGCTTATCAGGGATTGGAACTATTGTTCTCTAAATGCACCTTACTGCATGCGCGGATCAGAGTATCGTTGAACAAACTTTCTCCGTCAAGCCGCGCATGTAATATTTTGCATATCCGTAAAATCCGCTTTACCAATTGTTTAATAAGCTCTTTTATACCATTCTCGTACCATTTCGTGAAATTTCCTCAAGGACTATTTAAATAGTTTTTGACATACATCAAATTCATGTACTATAGTGCATCTATCGGGATACAGAATCCCGACCCTCAGAGCCAGGCGCCCGCCAAAAATGGAACCGACGGAACTATTCGAAACCCCACGGATTGCCGGCTTCATCGATGAAGCGGCGGATGACGCGTTCATCCAGGCCATTGGCCGGCGGGTACGTGAGGCCCGTGCCCGGCGCGGCATGACGCGCAAGACCCTGGCGCTGAATGCCGACGTATCGGAACGCTATCTGGCGCAAGTGGAAAGCGGCGAGACCAACCCATCCATCATGGTGTTGCGCCACGTCGTCAATGCGCTGGGGATATCGCTGATCGAGCTTCTTGAACCGCAGCAGAAATCACCCGAGTATCGACTGATCTCCGGCTTCCTGGAGCAGCTTTCTCCCAGCCGGCTCGAAGAGGCCCTGCTGCGCCTGATGCGGGATTTTGGCAAGGAGGACGCCGCGCGAAAAAGGCGCATTGCGCTGGTCGGCCTGCGCGGGGCGGGCAAGTCGAGCCTCGGCCGCGCGCTGGCCGGCGAGTTGTCCCTGCCCTTCGTCGAGCTCAACAGCGCGATCGAGGCGGAAGCCGGCATGAACCTCAACGAGGTATTCATGCTCTATGGCCAGCCAGGCTATCGCCGGCTTGAGCGACGCTGCCTTGAAAGCTTCATTGCCCAGCATGAAACTGCTGTCATCACCGTCGGCGGCGGCATTGTTTCCGAAGCGGACACCTTCAACCTGCTGCTGATGAACTGCTTCACCGTCTGGGTCAAGGCCAGTCCCGAGGAGCACATGTCGCGCGTTGTCGCCCAGGGCGATTTGCGGCCCATGCAAGGCAGCCCCGAGGCCATGGAAGACCTGCGCCGCATCCTCAGTGCCCGCGAATCCCTCTACTCGAAAGCGGACTTCACGCTCGACACCTCCGGCCGGCGGCCGGAAGATTGCCTTGCCCGGTTGCGCCAGGCCGTCACCGCACTGAAGCCAGCCAACACACAACACGGAGAATCGAATGAATGATCCAGACGCCCCCCGGCAGACCATCACCTATGACACCCACCCGGATCGCTACAGGCACTGGCGCCTGACGTTCGCAGGTCCGGTGGCCACGCTCCATCTGGATATCGACGAAGACGGCGGCATCAAGCCCGGTTACAAGCTGAAGCTGAACTCGTATGACCTGGGAGTCGACATCGAGCTCCACGACGCCCTGCAGCGCATCCGCTTCGAGCATCCGGAAGTCAGAACGGTCGTTGTCACCAGCGGCAGGGAACGGATCTTCTGCTCCGGCGCCAACATCTTCATGCTGGGCCTGTCGACGCATGCGTGGAAGGTGAATTTCTGCAAATTCACCAACGAGACGCGCAACGGCATCGAAGATTCCAGCCGCCACTCGGGGCTCAAGTTCATCGCCGCCTGCAACGGCACCACCGCCGGCGGCGGCTACGAACTGGCGCTCGCCTGCGACGAAATCATCCTGGTCGATGATCGCTCGTCGGCCGTCAGCCTTCCCGAAGTCCCGCTACTGGGGGTGCTGCCAGGCACCGGCGGCCTGACCCGCGTCACCGACAAACGCCACGTCCGGCGCGACCATGCCGACGTGTTCTGCACCCTGACCGAGGGCATCCGTGCGCAGCGCGCCAGGGAATGGCGCCTGATCGACGACTACGCCAAGCCGCAAGTCTTCGCCGCGAAGGTGAAGCAGCGCGCCGAAGAGCTCGCGGCCCGGAGCGACCGCCCCGCCGATGCCAAAGGCATCGTGCTGCCCCCGGTCAAGCGCATCATCGACGATGCCGGCTATCACTACGAAGCCGTCGATGTAGCGATCGACCGCAAGGCGCGACGGGCAACGCTGACCGTCGCCGCACCTTCCGCCAATGTGCCGACGGACATCGATGCAGTTGTCGCCGCCGGCGCTGCCTGGTGGCCGCTGCTGATGGCCCGGGAACTCGACGACGCGATCCTGATGCTGCGCACCAACGAGCTGGAAATCGGCACCTGGGTGCTGAAAACCGCCGGAAGCGCACAATTTGCGCTCGATGCCGACGCCGCACTGACGCAACACCGGCAGCACTGGTTCGTCCGCGAAGTGATCGGCATGCTGCGGCGAACGCTGGCCCGCCTCGATGTCACCTCGCGCACCTTGATTGCCTTGGTCGACAGGTCAAGCTGCTTCGCCGGCACGCTGGCCGAACTGCTGCTTGCCGCGGACCGCAGCTACATGCTCTGTTTGCCTGACGATCCGCAGCAGGAGGCCAAAGTCACGCTGTCCGAGATGAATTTCGGCAGCTACCCGATGGTCAATGGCCGCTACCGGATCGCCGCGCGCTTCTATGACGAGGAGGGGCCGATCGCCGCCGCCAGGGCGGCGATCGGCAAACCGCTGGGAGCCACGGCCGCTACTGAGCTGGGCCTGGTGACCGGCACGCCGGACGACCTCGACTGGGAAGACGAGATCCGCATCGTGCTGGAAGAACGCGCCAGCCTCTCGCCGGACGCGCTGACGGCGATGGAGGCCAATCTTCGCTTCGGCCCAGGCGAGACCATGGAAACCCGCGTCTTCGGCCGCCTTTCGGCCTGGCAGAACTGGATCTTCATCCGCCCCAATGCCGTAGGCGAAGCCGGCGCGCTGAAGGTCTTCGGCAGCGGCAACAAGGCCAAATTCAACTGGGAACGCGTATGACACAAGCAGCATCCCCGACCCCAATCAGGAGAGCACCGTGAGCATCGATTACAGCGAAAAGATCCCCAACAACGTCGGCCTTGCCGACAACAAGACCCTGCAGCGCGCGCTCGAACACTGGCAACCCGAGTTCATCAACTGGTGGCAGGACATGGGCCCGGACGATTCGCAGAACTTCGACGTCTACCTGCGCACCGCGGTCAGCGTCGATCCGGGCGGCTGGGCGCACTTCGACTACGTCAAGATGCCCGACTACCGCTGGGGCATTTTCCTCACCCCGGCCGAAGCCGGCCGCAAGGTGAATTTCGGCGAACACAAGGGCGAAGCCGCGTGGCAGGAAGTGCCGGGCGAATACCGCAGCAACCTGCGCCGCCTGATCGTCACCCAGGGCGACACCGAGCCCGCCTCGGTCGAGCAGCAGCGCCACCTCGGCCTGACCTGTCCCTCCCTCTATGACATGCGCAACCTGTTCCAGGTGAATGTCGAGGAAGGGCGCCACCTCTGGGCCATGGTTTACCTGCTGCACGCCTACTTCGGCCGCGACGGCCGCGAGGAAGCCGAAGCCCTGCTCGAGCGCCGCTCCGGCGATGCCGACAATCCCCGCATCCTCGGCGCCTTCAACGAAAGCACGCCGGACTGGCTGTCGTTCTTCATGTTCACCTATTTCACCGACCGTGACGGCAAGTACCAGCTCTGCTCGCTGGCCGAATCCGGCTTCGACCCGCTTGCACGCACCTGCAAGTTCATGCTGACCGAGGAAGCACACCACATGTTCGTCGGCGAATCGGGCGTCGGCCGTGTGATCCAGCGCACCTGCGAGGTCATGAACCAGTTGAAGACCGATGAGGTGGCGAAGATTCGTGCCGCCGGCGTGATCGACCTGCCGACCATCCAGCGCTACCTGAACTTCCATTTCAGCGTGACCATGGATCTCTTCGGCGCGGATGTTTCGTCGAACGCGGCCACCTTCTACAACACCGGACTCAAGGGCCGTTACGAAGAAACCAGGCAGGACGACGACCACCTGCTGAACAATGCGAGCTATCCCGTACTCGAAGTCGCCAATGGCCAGGTCGTTACGGTGCAGGCCCCCTACCTCAACGCACTCAACGAGCGCCTGCGCGACGACTATGTCCGCGATGCCGTCGCCGGCATCGAGCGCTGGAACAAGATCATCCAGAAACAGGGCATCCCCTGCGTCCTGACCGCGCCGCACAAGGCCTTCAATCGCAAGATCGGGCCGCTGTCCTCGTCGAAGATCTCGCCCGCCGGAAAGGTGCTCGCGGAAGCCGAATGGACGCACCACCACCTCGAATGGCTGCCCTCGATCGAGGACCGCGCCTTTGTCAGCTCGCTGATGGGCCGTGTGGCCGAGCCGGGCAAGTTCGCCAACTGGATCGCGCCTCCGGGACGCGGCATCAACAACCAGGCGGTTGACTTCGAGTACGTGCGGTTCAACTAGCCGAGAACCTGAATAGACTCGTCATTCCGGGCTTGGCCCCGGATCGAGTCCGGGGCGGGCTCCGGAATCCAGTGCCGCGCCACTGGATTCCGGCTTTCGCCGGAATGACGGGCGGGTGGACGACGTTCGGTTCACGTCGGTTGCCTTCCAGAACCAATTGTTGCGCAAGGACTGACCATGACGGCTACGACCACAATACTGCGCCAGCACCTGATCGACCCCGAGATCTGCATTCGCTGCAATACCTGCGAGGAATCCTGCCCGGTCAATGCGATCAGCCACGACTCGCGCAACTACGTGGTCGACGCGGCCAAATGCAAGTACTGCTACAACTGCATCTCGCCCTGCCCCACCGGCGCCATCGACAACTGGCGCCACGTCAAGGCGGAAACGCCCTATGCGCTGGCCGAGCAACTGCTGTGGGATACGCTGCCGGAGCAACTCGCCATCGAGGAAAGCCAGCCGACGGGGGCAGACAGCCCGGCGGCCGCGCTGCCCGACGACGTGGAACGCATTGCCGCGGCATCCACCTCGGGCCAGGGCGGCGTCGCGCCTCCGCCATGGTCGGCCGCGCATCCCTATGTCAATCTCTACTCGATCCAGAAGCCGGCCGTCGCCACCGTCAGCGGCAACTTCCGCCTGACGGCCGGGGACGCGTCGAGCGACATTCGCCACATCGTGCTCGACTTCGGCAATGCCTCGTTTCCGGTGCTCGAAGGCCAGACCGTCGGCATCCTGGCGCCGGGACTCGACGCCCACGGCAAGCCGCATCACGTGCGCCTCTACTCGGTGGCCAGCCCGCGCGACGGCGAACGTCCGGGCTACAACAACCTGTCGCTGACGGTCAAGCGGGTCACCTCCGATCACGAAGGCGCCGCGGTCCGCGGCGTCGCGTCGAACTTCCTGTGCGACCTGAAGAAGGGCGACAAGGTCGATGTCGTCGGCCCCTACGGCACCAGCTTCCTGATGCCCAACCATCCCGGCAGCAATCTGCTGATGATCTGCACCGGCACAGGGTCGGCGCCGATGAGGGCGATGACCGAACGCCGGCGGCGCAAATCCGTCCCCAAGGAAGACGGCAAGCTGATGCTGTTCTTCGGCGCCCGCACCGCCGCCGAACTGCCCTACTTCGGCCCGTTGACCCGGCTGCCGAAGGAATTCATCGATATCCACCTGGCCTTTTCAAGGGTTCCGAAGCAACCCCGTCAGTATGTGCAGGACCTGATTCGCGCGCGCGGCGCGGATGTTGCTGCCCTGCTGCGCGACGAAAACACCTATCTCTACCTCTGCGGTCTGAAAGGGATGGAAAAAGGCGTTGACGAAGCCTTCAGCGAGGTCTGCGGCCGCCATGGACTCGACTGGAAGACGCTCCACGCGCAGTTGCTGCAACAGGGGCGCTATCACGTGGAAACGTATTGACGGGAACATGCAGCGAGAAATCGGCCCGCCCCACGCTGATCTGCGGGCCGACGGGCAAGGATGCTGCCCGCCGTTTGCGGCCCTGACGCTGCGACCGGTCAGGCGGCGGCCGCCTTGCGTGCCCCGGTCCTGCGCTGATGGTATTTCCAGGACAACTCTTCCCACTCGAGCACCAGGCTGCCGCCCGTGGCTTCGTGCTGGGTTTCCCAGTTGGTCAGCAGGTCCAGGCAGGCATGGTCGATATAGTCCAGATGCTCGAAGTGGATATGGACTTCCGAGCCCTGACGCACGCGCTCCAGCTCGGCGGCCAGCAGGGGCAGGCGAATCAGCGTGGCCGAACCCGTCAGGTAAAGGTTCAGGCGGTTGTTCACGAAGTCCTCGTCCCAGCGGATCTCGAGATGCGAGAACACGTACAGCAGCTTGAGCAATGACAGGAACAGGCCGAACAGTACGCCCTTGAGCAGGTCCGTGGAAACGATGACGACGATGGTGGAGAAATAGATCGCCGCCTCGGTCTTGCCGAACAGCAGCAGCTTGGGTACGACCTTCGGATAGGCCAGCTTGTAGCCGGTGAACACCAGCAGCCCCGCCAGGCTCGCCACCGGGATATAGGCCAGCGTAAACGGCAGTACCACGACGAACACCAGCAGCCAGACGCCATGCAGGATCGCCGAGCTGCGGGTTTGTCCGCCGGCATCCACATTCGCGCTGGAGCGCACGATCACCCCCGTCAGCGGCAGTACACCAAACAGGCCGCAAAGCGCGTTGCCGGCTCCCTGCGCGGCCAGCTCCTTGTCGTACTTGGTGCGCGGCCCCTGATGCATCTGATCCACGGCGCTGGCGCACAGCAGGGTTTCCGCGCTGGCGATGAAAGCCACCGACGCCGCAGCGACCAGCACTCCGCTGTCAAAAACCCGCTTGAGGTCGTCCAGGGTCGGATACTGGATCACCGACCAGATGTTGTTGATCTCGTCAGGGTTCTTCAGCAAATCCGGGATGTACTTGATTTTCAGGTGCAGCAATGCCGCCACGGCCACCGCAACGACGATGGCCACCAGCGGCGCCGGCAACACCTTGAGTTTCTTCGGCGCGAAACTCGCCCACAAGGCGATCACGGCGATCGTCAGCGCGCCTATCATCAGGGCATGCAGGGGCGTGCCGCCGTCGTACAGGGCATGGCTCAAGGCGCCGGGAATGCCCTTCAGGTTGTCGATACCCGCGCCGATCGGCTTGCCGTCGAGCATGACATGGAATTGCGAGGACAGAATCAGTATGCCGATGCCGGCCAGCATGCCGTGGATCACCGCCGGCGACACCGCGCGGAACCACTGCCCCAGCTTCAGCAGGCCGGCCGCTATCTGCATCAACCCGGCCAACAGCACGATCACGCCCAGCATCGGCAGGCCGAACTGCTGCACGATCTGCCACACCAGCACGGTCAGGCCCGCCGCCGGGCCGCTCACCTGCAAGGGCGAACCCGCCAGCAGGCCGACGATCACGCCGCCAACGATGCCGGTAATCAGCCCGGCAGTGGGCGGCACCCCCGAAGCAATGGAAATACCCATGCACAGCGGCAAGGCCACCAGGAACACGACGATCGACGCCATCGCGTCCTTGCCGAAATTGCTGCGGTAATACTCGAATGTGGATATTGCCTGCGCCATCTGCCAGTCACTCCCTGACATGGTTTTCGGATTGTTGCCGGCCGTCCTCTCGGTCACGGCCGGGCACCCCCATTTTAACGGAATTGGTGCACTGAACAAATCGTCCGGCGCGGCACGCAGAGTCGGCTCTGGCGGGACGGTGGTCATGCCATTCTCAAAACTATCGCGAAGCCGACCCCAATTCGCTCGGGAACGCGCCGTAGGGAACGCATAGTCGTGTATGTCGTGCCGATTGCCAACGAAAGGAAGCAGGATGACGACGATTCAGATTGAATTGCCAGCGGCCACCGCCCAGGCAGCGCGCGATGCGGGCTTGCTGACGACTCCGGCGCTGGAGCGTCTGCTAAATGATGCCCTGCGCCGCAAGGGGGCAAATGAGCTTTTCGAAAAGATCGATAAATTCGCCGACGAGGATTTTCCGTTCATGACCATGGACGAGATACAGGCCGAGGTCGACGCCGTACGCGCGGAAAGACGCAAGCCACAACCTGTCAAGGATCTGATGACCTTTGTATGACCAACGGCCGGTCCATCCAGGAAGCCGCCTGATGATTCATGCATTGCCCGTTTCTGCTTCGTGCCCGAAGGCGACAAATGACATGTGGCAATTCAATGACGGCTTTGCGCTGCGATGCGGTCATTGAGATTGCCAAGAGTGCTCGCAGTGAATTCTGGCCTGGGTGGGCAGGATTCTTGCGTTAGAGTGCAAGTTCGCCTTTCCCAGCAATCCTCGAAAAGCCATGGCCATAGAGAAGAGCATCGTTCGACGCTACTTGATTCTGTCCGTGCTCGCGTCCACCCTTCCGGTACTCTCGATCGGACTTCTCTATGATCGCTTCACTGGCAACGCGCTCGAACAGTTGCTTGGCGAGAAGATTTCGACGCATCTGACGGCAACCGCTAACCGGCTTGGTGCTTATGTCGAGGCGCGGCGCTACCAGATTGAAACGCTGGCCAATTACCCTGGAATCTCAGGGTTTGGGAGTGCCCGCAAGGGCGAGACGAGCGATGAGGTGTCCGCCTTGTTGCAGATCGAGTCGGACCTGCCGGATCTTTACGGCATTCTGTTCTTCGCCGCCGACGGCCGTCTGCAGCGTGCGGTGCCAGGCCAAGCGGCATCGGGTCCGCCTTATTGGGCAGACCGCCCTTTCGAAACTGCGGGGCTACCGAAAACCACGCTCGGCGAGACCGAGATCATTGGCCCAATGCCGGCTGCAAACGGCGATTCCGGGTGGCTATTGCTGCGCCACCCGCTGCACGGCCGGCAAGGGGACCAGATCACCGGCTATATCGCCTTGCACGTTCGCCTTGCCTCGCTCACCGAACAACTCGGCGCCAATGCCGCCGCCGGCGCCCTGCAACCCTTGCTGCGCACGCCGGCTGGCGACTTCAATACGGTCGGCCAGACGGCTGTCACTCACGGCAAGATCATCGCCGGCCCTGAAATTCTGACCGGCTGGCGTCCGCTGCTCGAAGTCGAATCGATGGTTGTGCTCAAATCCTTCGCGCTCGAACGGCGGGTGTTACTGATTGCAGCACTCGTCAGCGCCGCGCTGATCGTGTTGCTTTTCTACCGCCTGTCCCAACAGTTGCGCAAGCGGATCGGTCTGCTCCTGAGCGGGGCCAAAGCGATTGCTTCCGGGCAACTCGACCACCGCATTGCCGAGCACGGAAGCGACGAAATTGCGTCCGTGTCGCACGCCTTCAACGCCATGTCGGGCAAGCTCAAGGAGCATCTCGAACGCGCCGTGCGCCTGGAAAAACTCGCGGTGCTGGGAGAGTTCGCCAGCGGGATTGCGCACGAGATCCGCAACCCGCTGGCAGCCTTCAAGACCAGCGTACAGGCCCTGGCGCGGCGCGAGAGCGACCCCAAACGCACTCAATTGCTGGGGGAGATGGAAGTAGAAATCGATCGCCTGGCGCGGGTAGTCAGCGAGCTGGTCGACTTCGGCCGGCCTCGCCAACCAGCCCCTGGTGCGGTGCCGGTTCGTGAATTGGCCCGTCGGATCTCCGCGATCATCGAGCCGGAAGCACTGGCCCGCGGCGTGCATTTCAGCTGTCAGGGCGACCCCGACCTCGAACTGTGGGCAGATCCGGACCATGTGCAGCAGATCGTCCTCAATCTTGCCCTCAATGCCGTCCAGGCGACGCCGGCCGAGGGGGCCGTGATATTGCGGGCAATGGCCGAAAACGGGCAGATCGCTATCGAGGTTAGCGATTCGGGTTGCGGCATTCCGGTGGAACTCCTGGGCCGGGTTAGCGACCCCTTCTTTACCACCAAGAGCAAAGGCGTCGGCCTCGGACTCAGCATTTCGCGCCAGCTGTGTGAACTAAATGGCGGCGAGTTAGCCATTGACAGCGCGGCCGGACACGGTACCGTGGTTCGGGTTCTGCTTCCCATTGTTAAGCCCGGCCAACCCCCGCCATGCCAACCATCCTGATCATTGACGACGAGAGCGGCCTGGTCAGTTCGCTCTCCTTTGCGCTCGAGGAAGAAGGCTACACGGTCCACGGCGCCGGCACCGCGCTGGCGGGATTGAAAGCCGTGACGGACCTGCGGCCCGACCTCGTGCTGCTTGATCTGCGCCTCCCCGACCGGACCGGGCTGGAAGTCCTAGACGCGATACAGCCGACCAACGGCGGGCCGCAAGTCCTCATGATTTCGGCCCACGGCGACACGCGGGCCGCGGTAAAGGCCGTCAAGATGGGCGCTGCCGATTACCTCACCAAGCCCTTCGATCTTGATGACCTGCTGCACACCATACGCACGGTTCTCGAACGCGGCCAGATGGCCATCGAAATCGATTTCCACCGTCGTGCGGCATTGCGCAACAGCGGGCTGATCGGCGCCAGTCCCGCGATGCGCGAGTTGGCTGCAACCGTCGAACGCGTTGCCGCCAGCAGTACCACGCGAATTCTGGTGCTCGGCGAGTCCGGCACCGGCAAGGCGCTCGTAGCCAAAGCCATTCATGCGGGCAGCGCGCGTGCCGCCAGGGCCTTCATCGAGGTGAACTGCGCGTCGCTGCCGGAGCAATTGATCGAGGCCGAGCTCTTCGGCGCGGAAAAGGGCGCCTACACAGGCGCCCATCAGCGCCGAGTCGGCCTGGTCAGCCTCGCCGACAAGGGCACACTGTTCCTCGACGAGATCGGGGAAATGCCTCTCAACCTGCAGGCCAAGCTCCTGCACTTCCTGGAAGACGGCCAGTATCGGGCCATCGGATCAACACGCTCCCTGCAGGCCGATGTCCGAGTGGTCGCCGCCACAAACCGCGATTTGGCTGCCGAGGTCAGCGCCGGATGCTTCCGCGAAGACCTCTACTATCGCCTCAACGTCATTTGTCTGACTGTTCCGGCCCTGCGCACCCGTGATAATGATGTCGTACAACTGGCCGAGCATTTCGCCCACCACTATGCTCACGAGGAAGGGGTGCTCCCTGTTCGTATCGCTGACTCGGCCAGGATCCTGCTGGCAGCCTATCGCTGGCCGGGCAATGTGCGGGAACTGAAAAACCTGATCGAGCGCTTGACCATCCTGTTCCCCGGTCGCGAGATCGGTGTGGCGGACCTGCCCACGGAGATTGCCGAGACCGGGCTGTTTGATCGATCCGTGCCGAGTACCGAAAATGCCGCTGCGGTTGCACCCAGTCGAACCAGCGCATCCATCGGTACTACGCTCGCTGATGCCGAGCGCGATCTCCTGCTCTCGGCCCTTGAAAAATGCGGCGGCCACAAAGGGCGTGCCGCGGATCACCTCGGCATCTCAAGGCACGCCTTCAAGCGACGCCTGCAAAGACTCGGTATCGAGTGAGCGGTTTCCGCTCATAGCGAATTAACTCGGATCATCCTGGAGCGGTTTCCGCTCATTCCCCGGTGAGCATTGGGCGCGGCCGCCAATCCGCTTCCGCTGATTTCGCCCCTTTGCCAGCGCCGCAGGCGTTTCGCCCTCCTGTCCGCCCGCCTGGCACGAGCCTTGCGGTACCTGCTGGTGCTGAGCAATGAACACCGCAGTTAGCGATCACAATAAGCAGTGTCATGACCCAGCCACCGGAGGAGAAAATGTTGTCTTCATTTTGTCGCACCGAGCGTTTTGCTGATCTGTTGCTCGCAACCGGGCGCAGTGGCGCATGGCGAGTTCGGCTGGCGATTGGCCTCGCGGCGGTTACCTGGTCCATTCCGGGTCAGGCGCGAATCGAAATCGGCGCTTCGCCACGAATGGCTGATGCCACGGTCGGCTGCATGTTTCCGCTCGCCGGACGTGCGGCAATCTATGGCCGCGACAGCATCGCCGGCATGAAGCTGGCCCTGGCCGATCTGGCGGCGAAATTGCCGCCGGGAACTACCCCGAAACTGCGCATTCTGATTGAAGACGACCGCTCCAAGGCGTCGGTGGCAACGCGTATCGCCGAAAACTTCATCACCCGAGACAAAGTGCGCTTCCTCTGCGGCGTCGTCAGTTCCGGCGTCGCCCAGGCCGTCAGCCGCGTATCGCGTGCGCGGCAGGTGATCATGATCGGCACCGACCATGCGTCCTCGCGGCTGACCATCGAGGATTTCCACCAACACTATTTTCGGGTCTCCAACGACACCTACACGTCGATGGCGGCTGGCGCCCGCTATCTCGCCAATCTGCAGAAAACCAGTGGCTGGAGACGCCTGGCTTTCATCGGGCCTGATTACGATTACGGTCATATCGCTTGGCGAGATCTCGAAGAGGCAATGGCCAGTCAAGGGGTCCGATATGAACTGGCCGGCCACCTCTGGCCACGGCTGTACGAGCCCGATTACACCGCTTACATCTCGGAACTGAAAGCGGCAAAGCCCGACGTGATAGTGACGGCGCTGTGGGGCGGTGACTTCATCGCTTTCCTCAAGCAGGCACTGTCTTCGGATCTACTGGACAAAACCAGACTGGCCAACTTTGATACCGGTGGCAATTTCGATGTGCTCGCCTCCCTTGGTGACCAGATTCCGGCCGGACTGATTCTCTCGGCGCGGCACCACAATAACTGGCCAGAGACCTCCCGCAACCGCAAGTTCGTCGACGATTTCCACCGTCTCGAAGGACGTTTCCCGACCTACGCCGCCGAAGGCGCCTATGCGGGAATCATGGCTATCGGTCGGGCTATGGCGCTGGCCGGAAAGCGGGCGGGCAATCAGCAACTGATCCAAACCCTTGAAGGATTGCACTTGGCTCTGCCCGAAGACCCCGACGATTACGTTTCCCATATCGATGCGGAAACTCACCAGATCCAGCAGGCCCAGGCCATTGGCGAGGTAGTGCCCAACACGGCGTTCCCGCCGGCTAAGGTGATGCTCGGCCGCTGGGTGGTCTATCGCGCCGAGGATTTGCAGCCGTCTCTTGACCTCGTTCGTTCCCGCCGCGCTCGTGCGCGCGGCGACATCGGAAGTCCCGCCCCACCACCCATAACCACCAAGTAGGAGACATCCATGCAAGCCACGCCGTACCGTTCGCGCCCCAGCTTCCGCCTGTCCGCCGCCGCCGCTGCTCTTGCCCTGGCGGCAGGAGTTTCTAGCTCCGCCCTTGCCGCCGACAACGGCAAGTACCGCATCGGCATCGTCACGTTTTTGTCCGGGGCGGCCGCTGGGCCGTTCGGCGTACCGGCGGCGAACGCAGCCAAACTCGCGGTGGAAGCGCTCAATGCCGGCAAGATGCCGGCTCCCTATGGCAAGAAGGGTGTCAACGGCATCGAGATCGAAATCGTGATCATTGACGAGGCAGGTGGCGCCACCAAGCAGACCGAGGAATTCCGCAATCTCGTGCAACGCCAGAAAGTCGATGCGGTGATCGGGTACATCTCCTCCGGCGATTGCATTGCCATCGCTCCAGCGGTCGAGGAACTGGGAGTCCCGACCATTTTCTTCGACTGCGGCACCTCCAAAGTTTTCGAGACGGTCAAAAATCCCAAGTTCCTGTTCCGTACCGGCCTCGATGCCGTCGTCGATAATGTTGCGGCGGCTCGGTACATCGCGGAAACGCGACCGAACGTCAAAACCGTCGCCAGCATCCAGCAGAACTACGCCTGGGGCCAGGATTCCTGGAACGACTTCATCGCCGCACTCAAACAGATCAAGCCCGAAGTCAAGGTCGTTTCGGAACAGTGGCCGAAGCTCGGCCAAGGCCAGTATGGCGCGGAAATCTCGGCCATTTCCGTGAGCAATCCGGACATCATCCATTCCAGTTTCTGGGGTGGCGACATGGAAGCGCTGATGCTGCAAGGTGGCGCCCGCGGCCTGTTCGACAAGTCCGTCGCCGTGCTGACTGCCGGCGAGACGGGTGTCGAACACTTCAAGGCCAACGTACCCAACGGCACCGTCATTGGCGGTCGTGGCCCCTTCGGCGCTTTCGCGCCGAAGAATGCCTTCAACGACTGGTTCCGACCGGCCTTCACCGCACAGTTCAAGGAGCCGCCGACCTACCCGGCCTACAAGATGATTCAGGCCATCCTTGGCCTCAAGGCAGCGGCGGAGAAGACCGCCAAGGCCGGTGCCATGCCTACGTCAGAAAATATCGTCCAGGGCTTGGCCGGACTCACGTTTGAGGCCCCCAGCGGAACCGTGAACATGTCTCGCTCCAAGGGTCACCAGGCGGTCCAGAGCGTTTCCTTCGGCGAGTACCAGTTCGATTCCAAATCGGGCAAGGCCAGCGTCGCCAAAGTCAAGACCTATGCCGGCGAATGCCTGATGCCGCCGGACGGGAGCAACGCTGCGGACTGGATCAAGGCGGGCTTCCCGGGCGCCAAGTGTAACTAAGGCAGCAACATCCAGCTGACGGTAATCCGCGTGCAAGGGCGAGGCATTCCGCCTCGCCCTGAAGGGAGTTCCATGACCAGTCTTTTTGCAATCCTGATCGACGGCGCCATCTATGCCTCCTGGCTGTTCCTCGTCGCCGCCGGACTGACCATCATCTACGGCGTGATGCGCGTGCTCAACATGGCGCACGGCAGTTTTTACGCCATCGGCGCCTACTCCGCCGCCTCGCTGGTCGGCTGGTATTTCACGGGCGAGCACGGCAGTCCCTACTGGAGTTTCCTGCTGCTGATCGGCTGCGCGCTGGTGGCTGGCGCCATCGTCGGCATCGTCATCGAACAGGGCTTGCTGCGCTTCCTGCATGGGCGCGACGAAATCCTGATGGTCATCGTCACCTATGCTCTGCTGCTGATTCTCGAAGATGCCACCAAGCTGGTCTGGGGGGTCGATCCCTACTTCGCCTATCAGCCCTACCGGCTGCTCGGGCAGACGGCAATCGGCGGCAGTTTGCGCTTCGCCAACTATGACCTGGTGCTTATCGCCGTTTCGGTCCTGGTCGGGCTCGCTGCCTGGTTCGTACTCAACCGGACCAACAAGGGGCGCGTGCTGCGCGCGGTGATTCATGATCGCGAGATAGCCATCGCCATGGGCGTCAATGTCAATGCGATGTTCGCCGCGACCTTCGCCATTGGCGCGGTCCTCGGTGCGCTGGCCGGGACGCTGACCGCGCCGGCGATTTCCGTCACCCCGGGGATCGGCGTTGAAGTCATCGTGCTGGCGTTTGCGGTGGTGGTCGTCGGTGGCCTCGGCAGCATCGGTGGCGCCGCTGCCGGCGCCATTCTGGTCGGCCTTTCGCGTTCCTTTGCTGTCCATGTCGCACCCGAGTTCGAGCTTTTTGTCATCTACGGCGTGATGTTTCTGGTGCTGGCCATCCGTCCTCAAGGGCTGTTCGGACAGACCCTTGCCAGGAGAATCTAAATGTCCCTTCGCAACTGCTTTTCCTCGCCGACCGAACCGGCGCTACTGCTGGCCGCGGCTCTGTTCGTCGCCGGCGCATGGCTGATGCCGGCCTGGCTGGCCTTTCTCCTCACCCTGGCCCTGGGCAAGGCGCTGGTGGTCCTCGGCGTCGTGATCCAGATGCGTGCCGGGCTGGTGTCATTCGGCCAGGCGCTGTTCTATTGCATCGGCGGCTACGGTGTCGGCCTCGCCGCCCAGTACCTTGGTATCGGCGACGCCTTTGCACTGCTGGCGCTGGGTACCGTCGCCGCAGTCCTGCTGGCGCTGGGCTGCGGCTGGCTGTTGACGCGCTACCGCGAAATTTTCTACGCCATGCTAACGCTGGCGCTGTCGATGATTCTCTACGGCGTACTTGTCAAGTCTTCGGCGCTTGGCTCCACCGACGGTTTCAACGTCGTACCGCCCAGCTTCCTCGGCTGGGTACCGGAAGGCGATGCCAGGAAGCGGACCATGTATCTGCTTACGGTCCTCGTTGCTGCCGCCGCCGCGATCGGTTTTCACCGCTTCATGGTTTCCAGCCTAGGCCGCGTCACCGAGGCCGTGCGCGAGAACGAAATTCGCGTCGACTTCCTTGGAATCTCACCTCAGGGCGTGCTCTTCGTGAACTATGTAGTGGCCGCCGGTGTCTCCGCCCTTGGCGGCGGCCTGACGGCCCTGGCCAGCGGCCACATCGATCCCGACATGGCCGTTTGGACCACCTCGGGCGAGTTCGTATTCATCGCCATTCTCGGCGGTACCGGCCACGTCGCGGCGCCCTTCATCGGCGCAATTGTTTTCTCCGTGATCCGTACTTTCGCCATCCAGGAAGCTCCCCACTTCTGGCAAATGACTCTGGGCGTGGTCCTGCTCGCCCTCGTCCTATTCCTCCCCAAGGGCCTGTGGAGCCTGGTCGCGCGTGACAGGAAGCAGCAGGTGGCGGAATGAGCGCCTTCCGCCGAGCCGGGCCAAGGGGGGCAGTCGACATACGGAGCCGCACAGCAACGAACCATCGTCACCGCCTGCCTTGGGCAGGGAGCTGGGGGAGGGTAGTCCAATGAGCACCATTCTCGAAACGCGCGGCCTGACGCGGACTTTCGGTGCGGTAGTGGCAGCCAATGATCTCAACGTCACCATCGATCAGGGCGAGATCGTCGGTCTGATCGGCTCGAACGGCGCCGGCAAGACCACCTTCATCAACATGGTCACGGGTTACCTGCCACCCAGCAGCGGCGACATACTCTTTGACGGCCACTCGGTCATCGGCCGCCAGCCGCGGGACATCACCCGGCTTGGCATGGCCCGTTCCTTCCAGGTGGCACAGCTGTTCCCCAAGCTGACCGTTCTGGAAAATGCCCTGGTCTCGCTGGTGGCGGCCGAAGGGCCGCGGCCGTCCATCTTTCGTCCGCTCGATACCCCTGAACGGCGAGCGCGGGCCGACGCCATCTTCGCTGAGTTCGGAGTAACCCGTTATCGCGATGCACTGGTGAGCACCGTGCCGCAAGGCGCGCGCAAGCTGGTCGATATTACCATGGCGCTGGTTAGCCGGCCGCGCATGCTGCTGCTTGACGAGCCGACCAGCGGGGTCAGTTCCGAGGAAAAGTTCGCTCTCATGGACACGGTGATTGCGGTAGTGCGCCAGCATGGCGTCACCGTGCTCTTCGTCGAACACGACATGGAAATCGTCGCCCGCTACGTGACACGCCTCATCGCCTTTTATAGCGGAGAGATCATCGCCGACGGACCACCGGGAAGCGTGCTCGGCGACGCCAAGGTGAAGGAACTCGTGGTCGGCCATCACCTGGATATCAATGCCCTTGGGGAAGCCGCATGAACGCCGCCCTCGAAGTTCGCTCGCTCAGTGTCGCCATCGACCGTCTCCCCATTCTGCGCGACGTTTCGCTGGACGTGCCTGGGGGCAAGATGGTCGGACTCATCGGTCGCAATGGCGCTGGCAAGACCACGCTGATGCGCGCGATCATGGGGCTGATGCCCCTCAAGGCCACCCGCCTCGCCGCCGACGGCGAAGACCTCCAGCGGCTGGCGCCCTATGCCCTGGCCCGACGGGGCCTCAGCTACATGCCGGAAGATCGTCGCCTGATCCCCGCCCTGACCGTCGAGGAAAACATCCTCCTGCCGGCTTGGGCCAACGGTATCCGCGAAGCGGCCTCACGCCTGGAGTGGATCTACGGCCTGATGCCGGAGGTGCGTCAATTCCGTGCGCGGCGTGCCATGCAACTCTCGGGAGGCCAGCAGAAGCTGGTCGCTCTGGCCCGCGCCCTCATGCCAGGGAACAAGCTGTTGCTGCTCGACGAGCCCTTCGAAGGGGTGGCGCCTGTGCTGTCGCACCGGCTGGCCGAGGTTATCGGCGGCCTGCGGCAGGAGGGTCTATCGGTCGTTCTCTCGGAATCGGACGACACTCACAGCGCCGACCTGGTGGACCTGGTTTACCGCATCGAACGTGGCGTTGTCACCGCCTCTTGAAATCAAAACCAACTGAAAGGGATCTCTCATGTCGCAATTTGCCTTCGAAACCTCGCCCAAGATCATCTGCGAACAAGGCGGTGCCGATCGCCTCGGCGAAATCGCCCGCAGCCTGGGCATCTCCCGCCTGTTCCTGGTTACCGACGCCGGTTTGATCAAGGCCAGACTGATCGACGGCGCTCTCGTCTCGCTGGCTGCCGCTGACGTCCAGGTCACGGTGTTTTCCGATGTTCTCGCCGACCCTCCCGAGCTTAGTGTGCAAGCTGCGGTCGACTCCGCCCGCGCGGCCCGCGTTGACGGCGTTCTCGGATTCGGCGGCGGCAGCTCGCTCGACACCGCGAAGTTGGTGGCCCTGCTGGCGCGAACGGCGCAAGCGCTGCCCGACATCTACGGCATCGGCCTCGCGCGCGGGCCGCGTCTGCCACTGATCCAGGTGCCGACCACCGCCGGTACGGGTTCCGAGGTCACGCCGATCTCCATCCTGACCACGCCCAGTCACGAGAAGAAAGGCGTCGTCTCGCCGCTGCTCTACCCCGATGTGGCGCTGCTCGACAGCCGTCTGACGCTGGGCCTGCCGCCCGCCGTCACGGCAATGACCGGGGTCGATGCGATTGTCCATGCAATCGAAGCCTTTACCACCCGGTTGAAAAAGAACCCACTCTCGGACGCATTGGCCATCAAGGCGCTGCAACTGCTGTACGCCAACCTGCTGGCGGCGGTGAAGGACGGCAAGGACGCGACGGTGCGCGAAAACATGCTGCTCGGATCGCTGTTCGCCGGCATGGCCTTCGCCAATGCGCCCGTGGCTGCGGTACATGCGCTGGCCTACCCGCTCGGCGGCCATTACCACCTGCCTCATGGCCTGTCGAATTCACTGGTGCTGGGTCCCGTTCTGGAGTTCAATCTGCCGGCGGGCGAAGCCCTGTATGCCGAGCTGGGTCGCGCCATCCTGCCGGAACTGGTTTCCGCCAGCGACCGGGCAGCCGCTAGTGCCTTCGTCGCGGCCATCCGCGCAAGGGTCGCTGCCATGCCCTTCGCCCAGACTCTGCGTGAATCCGGCGTCAAGGAAGACGATCTGCCAATGCTGGCGACGGACGCCATGAACATCCAGCGCCTGCTGGTCAACAACCCCCGCGATGTCGCGTATGAAGATGCCCTGGCGATCTACCGGGCCGCCTTTTGAGGAGCCGCCACCATGTCTCTGCGTGATCAGCGTCGCCGCGACTACCGACATTTCCAGATCATTCCAACGCGCTGGATGGACAACGACATCTATGGACATGTCAATAACGTCAACTACTACAGCTACTTTGACACGGCCGTCAATCAGTACCTGATAGAGCGAGGCGCTCTCGACATCCACAGCGGTGATGTAGTCGGCTTCGTTGTCGAGACCTCGTGCAGCTATTTCCGTCCGCTGGCCTTCCCGGATGCGGTGGCTGCCGGAATCCGCGTCACTCGGATCGGCAATTCAAGCATTCGCTATGAGGTTGGTCTGTTCCGCAACGGTGACGAAGAGATCGCCGCCGCCGGGCATTTTGTCCATGTCTACGTCGATCGCCGGAGCGGCCAAACGGTGCCCGTGCCGACGACCACCCGCGAAGTACTGGCAGCAATCCAGACCTGATTCCAACTCTTCCGAAGGAGCTCAACCATGCAACTCAAAGACGCTTCACTGCTAAAGAACCTTGCTTTCATCAGTGGTGCCTGGATCGGTGCCGATAGCGGCGCCACTCATGCCATCTGCAATCCGTCTACCGGCGCCGAAATCGCCCGGGTGCCCGACCTCGGGGCCGCCGAGACCGAACGCGCGATTGCCGCCGCCAATGCCGCCCTGCCGGCGTGGCGGAACAAGACTGCCAAGGAGCGCGCGGCCCTGCTGCGGCGCTGGCACGACCTGATCATGACCAACCAGGAAGATCTGGCTGTGTTGATGACGCTTGAGCAAGGCAAGCCTCTCGTCGAAGCCCGTGGCGAGGTGGCCTATGGCGCATCCTTCATCGAATGGTTTGCCGAGGAGGGCAAGCGCGTCTACGGTGATGTGATTCCGGCGCCAACCGCGGATAAGCGCTTGGTGGTGATCAAGCAGCCCGTGGGAGTAACGGTGGCCATCACGCCGTGGAATTTCCCAATTGCAATGATCACGCGCAAGGTCGGTCCTGCCCTGGCCGCCGGCTGTACGTCCGTCGTCAAGCCGGCCGAGGCGACGCCGCTCTCGGCCCTGGCGCTGGCCGAACTGGCAACCCGCGCCGGCATTCCCGCCGGCGTGCTGAACATCGTGACAACCGCCCGTCCCGCCGTGGTCGGCGCGGTGCTCACGTCAAGCCCGATCGTCCGCAAGCTCTCCTTCACCGGCTCGACCCCGGTGGGCAAGCGCCTGATGGCTCAATGCGCCGGCACCGTCAAGCGGGTGTCGCTCGAATTGGGCGGCAATGCGCCTTTCATCGTGTTTGACGACGCAGATCTCGATGCAGCCGTGCGCGGCGCCATGGCCTCGAAGTACCGCAACGCCGGCCAGACCTGCGTCTGCGCCAACCGGCTGTTGGTGCAGGATGGCATCTACGATGCGTTCGCCGCCAAACTGGCGGACGCCGTGGCGGTGATGCAGGTCGATGACGGTCTTGAACCCGGTGCGCAGATCGGCCCGCTGATCAATCAGGCGGCGATCGCCAAGGTAGAGAAGCTGGTCGCCGACGCCGTTGCCAAGGGCGCCAAGGTGGTGCTCGGTGGCGAGCGACATTCCAGAGGTGGCAACTTCTACGCGCCAACAGTTCTGACCGAGGTGACGCCGGCGATGGACCTCGCCCAGGAAGAGATTTTCGGCCCGGTGGCGCCCTTGTTCCGCTTCAAGACCGACGAAGACGCCGTGCGACTGGCCAACGATACGCGCTATGGCCTCGCCTCGTACTTCTACTCGCGCGACATCGGCCGCGTCTGGCGCGTCGCAGAGCAACTCGAGTACGGCATGGTCGGCATCAATGATGGAATCATCTCGAACGAGGTGGCGCCCTTCGGTGGCATCAAGGAGTCGGGGATCGGCCGTGAAGGATCGCATTTCGGCATCGACGAGTATTTGCAGGTCAAGTATTTGTGCTTCGGCGGTCTTTGACGACTTCTTTCGAGGTCGTGAAACATTGCAATTGCATCTCAAGCCCGATGTTTTCGAAGGTCAGCTATCCAGCAAGCAGCTGACCTTCATTTTGGGCAAGTTTATGCACGGCAAATGTCCGCAGTTGGCCGGGTCCGGACCGCCCACAAAGTCGAATTCAACCTGTTTGAACGGCGGGTTGACCCTGCCAGCGGCCCCTCAAAACCACTCATCTTCAGTTCCGGCAATGAGGGCTCCCGATGCATCGAAGCCTGTGGTGCCTTTCATCCGGCAGTCCGCTCAGCGCATTGACCAAAGTTATCTCCTTGCTTCCACACTGATTCGGGAAACCGGATCCAAAAAAAGCCCGCGCGAAGCGGGCTTTTCTTTTGGCTGGAAAGGCCTAGTTCACCAGCGACCAATCCCCATTCTTGATTTCCAGCATGCGGAAGGCCGACTGGTCCAGACCCATGTGGTCCGTGGCCGACATGTTCACCTTGCCCCCGGTGCCGATGTAGCCCTTGGTGGCCTCGATGGCATCGCGTACCTTCGCCTTGTCGGTGGAACCGGCGCGCTTGAAGGCATCGACCGCGATCATCAAGCCGTCGTAGGCATGGCCGCCGAAGGTCGACACATCTTCCTTGTAGCGCTCGTTATAAGCCTTGCGGTAGCCGGTCGCCACGGGCTTCTGCGGATCGCTGGCGGCCAGCTTGTCGGCTACCAGCAAGGCGGCCGCCGGCAGGCGAACGCCTTCCCCGGCGGGTCCGGAGAGCTTGATGAACTCTTCCGAGGCAACGCCATGCGCGTGGTACAGCGGGAGGGTGATACCGAGTTGTTTGTAACCCTTGTTCACCAGGGCGGGGCCCTGCCCGAGACCGAACACGAATACGGCCTGGACGCCTGCCGTGCCCTTGATCTTGGTCAGTTGCGGCGTCATGTCGGTGTCCTTGGGCCCGTAGGTTTCATTGGCCACCAGGGTGATCCCCATCTTGGCGGCCATGGCTTCGGTTTCCTTCTTGCCCGAGGCGCCGAAGCCGCTGGTTTCGGACAGCAGCGCGACCTGGGTCAGCTTGCGCTTCTTCATGTCGTCGAACACTTTCTCGGCTGCCATGCGATCGGTATGTGGCGTCTTGAACACCCACTTCTTCACCGGTTCGACGATGACCACCGCACCCGCCAGCGAGATGAAGGGCAGTTCCGCCTTTTCGACCAGTGGGACCATCGACATGGTCGAACCCGTCGTCGTGCCGCCGACGATGATGTCCACCTTGTCGTCGTCGATCAGGCGCTTGGCAAAGCCATTGGCCTTGCTCGCATCGCTGCCGTCGTCGTAATGCACCAGTTGCAGTTGGCGGCCCAGCACCCCGCCTTCCTTGTTGAGTTTCTCTATGTACAGTTGCAGGGTCTTCAGCTCGGGGTCGCCGAGGAACGCGGCCGGCCCGGTGACCGACAGGACCGAGCCGATCTTGATCGGATCGGCGGCAAGGGCTGACAGGCTGGCGCCGACGGCAATCGAAGCGGCGGTGACCATCTTCAACAATGAATGTTTGACCACGGTTGTTTCCTCCTTATGTAATTTGAATGACAACTATTGATACAGGGCAATTCTAACGAACATTTCCATGCATGCCACTGAACCTGCCAAAACAGCTCAGATCCCCAGATAAGCCGATTTCACCTGCTCGTTGTCGAGCAGTTCGCTGCCGCTGCCCGAAAGGACGATTTCCCCGGTCTCGATCACATAGGCCCGGTCCGCGATCGACAGCGCGGCCTGCGCGTTCTGTTCGACCAGGAAAACCGTCTTGCCATGCTCCCGCAGGCTGAGGATGGCATTGAATATCTCCTGGATCAGCAGCGGCGCCAGGCCCATCGAGGGCTCGTCCAGCAGCAGCAGTTTCGGTCGTCCCATCAGGGCGCGGGCCATGGCCAGCATCTGCTGCTGTCCGCCGGAGAGGGTTCCCGCCGCCTGTTTGAATTTTTGCCTGAGGATCGGAAACATCGCGTACATCTGCTCCATGTCTTCCTCGATCGACTCCGTGTCGCTGCGCGTATAGGCGCCCAGGCGCAGGTTGTCTTGCACCGACAGCGGGCCGAATACCTGGCGGCCTTCGGGGACCTGGCAGATGCCCAGCCTGACACGCTGGTCGGGCCGCATCTGGGTGATTCGGTGCCCGCCAAAGGCCACTTCGCCGCCGGAGACCTTCTGCACCCCGGAAATCGCCCTCAGCAGGGTCGTCTTGCCCGCACCGTTGGCGCCGACGAGGGCAACCAGTTGGCCCTGTCTGACCTCGATCGTCACGCCACGCAGGGCCTGGATGCGCCCGTAATGACTGGTCAACTGTTCGACCGAGAGCAGCACGGGATGCGCTTCGGCCGCGGCTTCCTCTTTCGCCACCAGGCCAAAACCTATCGGTTCGGGCGCCTGATTGACGATGCGCGACATCAGTGCGCGAAACTCGGCACGGACCCTTTCGCCGAACATCGGATCGTCGCTGTCGGCGAACGCGGTATTGATCCCCTCCCAGTCCTGCTCGGTCAGTATCCTGCGCGCCAGCGGGAACAAGTCGCTTTCTTCCTTCATGATGTGGCGGCGCATCGTCGCGACGTACTCTTCCAGGGCCGACTGAAACTCGGCGACCCCCGCCGGATGGTCCCGCACCAGGGATTTCAACTGGGTGCGTAGCCGGGCCACAACCTCGGGCGTACTGGCATGCTCGCGCTGGAACTCGGCAATCATCGCGTTGCCTTCGCTGGTGCGCTCCATCACGACCTTGTAGAGGAAGGCCTCCTCCTTGGGTTCATGCACACGCTCGATGTAGCGCTCGATGTAGTCGAGAATCAGGGTGAACAGGTCCTCATCCGGCTTCTGCTGCGGATTTCCCAACTGCTTGCGCAACTCGTCGAGCACCACCGTCAACTGCCACATGCTGCGATGCTCGTTGCTGATGATCTGCAGCGCCTCGGTCACAACGTGTTCCCCTCTACCCTCTTCATGCGTTGCTGCCCAGGTAAGCCGCGATCACGTCCGGATTCTCCCTGACCTCCCTGGCGGTCCCCTCGGTCAGCTTCTTGCCGTAGTCGAGCACCAGGATTCGGTCGGAGATGTTCATCACCATCTTCATGTCGTGCTCGACCAGGACCACCGTGACAGCGTTGTCGGCGACCTTGCGCACCAGCTCATCGATTTCGGCGGTTTCCTTCGAGTTCAGGCCAGCCGCCGGCTCATCGAGAAAGAGTATTTGCGGTTTGGCGGCGAGCGCCCGAGCGATCTCCAGGCGCTTCAGCGCGCCATAGGGCATCGAATTGGCGGCCCGGTTCCAGTAACCTCCCAGGCCGACAAAACCCATCAATTCGCGCGCCTTGTCCTTCAGTTCCCGGTCGCGCCTGGCAAGGCCGGGAAAGCGCAGCATGGCCTTGACCAGGTTGCGGTCAAGTTGCAGATGCGCGCCGACCATGACGTTCTCCAGCGCCGTCATGTTCATGCAGATTTGCAGGTTCTGGAATGTCCTCGCCATGCCCTTCGAGGCAAGCCGGTGCGGAGCAACCCCGGCAATCGACCGGCCATCCAGCCGGATGGCGCCTTCCGTCGGCGTGTAGACGCCGGTAATCAGGTTGAACAGCGTGGTCTTGCCAGCGCCGTTCGGCCCGATGACCGAATACACCAGGCCCCGATCGACGGCAAAACTGACGTTCTGCACGGCCGTGACGCCGCCAAAGGCCTTGGAAAGATTCTCGACTTCAAGCAGCGCCATCAGGGGTCTTCCCGCTCGTTGGGATGGAAACGCGCCGCCAGCGTGGGCACCAGGCCCCTGGGCATGAAGATCATGCACAGCATCAGGATCGATCCGAAGGCCACGGTCTCCCAGCCCTCGAAAGTCGATAGCGCCTGCGGCAATGCGGTCAGCAGAACCGCGCCGATCAGGGAGCCGTAAATCGACGCCATGCCGCCGATCACGACCATGGTCACGAGCTCGATGGAGTGGAAGAAATCCGCGATGTTGGGCGTGACGAAGCCGATGTAATGCGCGGTGACGCTGCCCATCAGGCTGGCAAAAAAGGCCGACAGCACGAAAATCGCGACCTTGTAGCGCACGATATCGACGCCCATCACCTGCGACGCCACCTCCGAGCCATGCAGTGCCCGCAAGGCACGGCCGAATGGCGAGTCGATCAGGTTCTTCGCGGCCCAGAAACTGAACAGGAGAAGCGCGGCAAGCACCCAGTACCACTGCCGTTCCCCGGAGATCTCGAAGCCCGCCAAGCCCAGCGCCACAACCGCCATGCCGTCGGGTCCGCCGGTGTAGGCCGCCTCGTTCTTGATCACGATGGCGATGATGATTCCCAGGCCCAGCGTCGCCATCGCCAGGTAATGCCCCTTCAGGCGAAAGATCGGCCGCGCCAGAATGGCGGCAATTGCGCTCGCAATCGCCGCGCCCGCCACCATGGCGACCAGCGGATGCCAGCCGAAGTGGGTAGGGAGAATCGCCGAGGCATAGGCGCCGATGCCGATGAAGCCTGCGTGGCCGAGACTGATCTGCCCGGCAAAGCCGATCAGCAGATTCAGGCCGAGGACGATGATCGCGTTGATCGCCATGCGGATCGCGATGTCGTAATAGAAGTTGTTGGGCAGCACCAGCGGCAGCAGCAGCAGCACCCCGGCCAGGAACAGGAGGGCGGAATGCCTGCGCAGCGCCCTCATACGCGCTCCGTGACTTGCGCGCCGAAGATGCCGCGCGGCATGAAGAACAGGATGAACAGGATCAGCACGAAGGGCACGGCATCCTTGTAGGCCGACGAGACATAGCCCGCCGCCATCGCCTCGATGATGCCCACCAGCAGCCCGCCCAGCACTGCGCCGAGACCGCTGCCGAGGCCGCCGACCACAGCGGCGACAAAGCCCTTGAGGCCCAGCATGATGCCTACGTCGTAGGAAGTCAGGGTGATCGGCGTCAGCAGCACGCCGCCGATCGCGCCCAGTGCCGCGGACAGGGCGAAACTCACCAGCAGTACCCACTGCGTATTGATGCCGACCAGTTCGGCGGCCAGGCGATTGCAGGAGGTGGCGAGGATCGCCTTGCCCGCCAGCGTGCGGCTGAAAAAATACCACAGCGCAATCACCACCAGCGCGGTGACGCCAAGCACCCAAAGGCTTTGCGGCAGCAGCGTGGCGCCGCCGAGGTGGATCGGTTCGCTGCCGGAGAATGCGGGATAGCTGTGCGCGCCCTTGCCCAGCCAGATCTGGATCAGGCCGCGAATCACCAGCGACGCGCCGATGGTGATGATGATCAGCGTCACCACCTCGGCATCGCGCGCCGGCTCGATCGCCAGCTTTTCGAGCAGCATTCCGACCAGGGCCGGAATGGCGATCGCCAGCAGGATCGCCACCGGCATGGGTATTCCCGACTGCATGAAGAAGAAGGCCAGCATGCCGCCCAGCATGATGAACTCGCCCTGGGCGAAATTGATCACGTTGCTGGCGTTGTAGATCAGCGTGAAACCGAGCGCCGCCAGGGCATAGGTGGCCCCCACGGTAATGCCCGAAAACAGGAACTGCAGGAACTGCGACAAGATCTTGCCTCCCTGGCCGGCTGCTACTTCGGCCGCCGGTCGATTACCCGCCGGGCCTTGCCCACCAGCGTCCGTTCGACCTTGTCGGTCTCGACGACATGCACCTCCGCGCTGACGCCCACCAGGGCCTTGATATGGTGCTGCACGCTGGTGCCGATCTCCTTGCGCTTGACTTCGCCAATGGACTCCGAAAGCTCGGCGCGCACCTCGACATAGACATCCAGTTTGTCGAGATGGCCTTCGCGCGACACCTGCAACTGGTACTGGGCGCACAGGCTGGGATTCTTCAGCAGGATCTCTTCGATCTGCGTCGGGAAGACATTCACGCCGCGGATGATCAGCATGTCGTCGCTGCGGCCGGTGATCTTCTCCATCCGCCGCATGCTGCGCGCCGTGCCGGGCAGCAGCCGGGTCAGGTCGCGGGTGCGATAGCGAAGCATCGGCAGGGCTTCCTTCGACAGGGAGGTGAACACCAGCTCACCCATTTCGCCGTCCGGCAGCACGTCGCCCGTATCCGGGTTGATGATTTCCGGGTAGAAATGGTCTTCCCAGATGTGCGGACCATCCTTGGTCTCGATGCACTCGCAGGACACGCCAGGCCCCATCACTTCCGACAGGCCGTAGATGTCGACGGCGTCGATGCCCAGGCGCTCCTCGATCTCGCGGCGCATTTCGTTGGTCCAGGGCTCGGCGCCGAACACGCCGACGCGCAGGCTGCTCTCGTTCGGCTTCATGCCCTGCTTGATCATCTCGTCGGCAACGGTGAGTACGTAGGATGGCGTGCACAGGATCACGGTCGGTTTGAAATCCTGAATCAACTGCACCTGCTTCTCGGTCTGGCCGCCGGACATGGGTATCACTGTTGCGCCGAGGTATTCGCCGCCGTAGTGCGCGCCCAGGCCGCCGGTAAACAGGCCGTAGCCATAGGAGTTGAGAATGATGTCGTCGGCCGAAGCGCCCGCCGCACGCAGCGAGCGGGCCATCAGGTTGGCCCACATCGCGATGTCGCTTTTGGTATAGCCGACCACCGTCGGCTTGCCGGTGGTGCCGGAGGAGGCATGGACGCGCACCACATCGCGCAGCGGCGTCGCGAACATGCCGTAGGGATAGGTGTCGCGCAGGTCCTTCTTGGTGGTGAAGGGAAACTTCGCCAGATCGGACAACTGCTTCAGGTCGTCCGGATGCACCCCGGCCGCGTCGTATTTCTCGCGATAGTGCGCGACGTTGTCATAGGCGTGCTTCAGCGACCACTTCATGCGCTGCAATTGCAGCGACTGCAGCTCGTCCCGGCTGGCCTTCTCGATCGGTTCCAGGCCCCCGCCCGGCAAATTCTGCTTGCTCAATTGTCTTCTCCCCATACGCTTGCGATTCGCCCGCTGAGACCACAAGCTCCCAGCCGGCACCGGCCTCGTGCAAAAACTCAGGCGTCTCGATGAGCCATTTGCTTGACGAAGGCGAGATTTTCCCCGACCTTGGACTGAATGTGTGAAATCTGATCCGGACTCAGATGACGGAAGCGCCCCATCGCCTTCAGATACTCCGTGACCGGCATTGGATCGTCGACCGGCCGCGTGAAGTGCAGGCCATCGCGCGGGTTGTACTCCCAGAGCATGACGAAATTGGTTTCGACCGCCTTGCGCGCCACTTCCATGTTCTGGTCGGTCGGAAATCGCCAGCCCGTGGTGCAGGGCGAATACACGTGCAGGTAGGCAAAGCCGCGCTTGGAGGCCTGGATCGCCTTGTCGAGCTTGTCGTAGAGGTCTTCCATGTAGGCCGTCGACGCGGTGGCGACATACTCGCAGCGATGATTGACCATGATCAGCGGCAGATTCTTGGCATCCTGCGTCTTGCCCTGCGAGGGCATGCCGCCGGATCCCTTGCCCACCGGTGTGGTGGAGGTCCACGCCCCGTACGGCGTGCAACTCGAACGCTGCATGCCGGTATTCATGTAGCCCTCATTGTCGACCACCATGAACAGGATCTGCTCGTTGCGTTCGGCCGCGCCCGACAAGGACTGGAAGCCCACGTCCGAGGCGCCGCCGTCGCCGGCGATCGCCAGGGCAGTGACCTCGCGGCCGACCCGCTTGTACTGCCGCTTGATGCCGGCCAGCATCGCGGCGGTATTGGTCAGCAAGGGATGAAAGACAGGAATCTTGGTGCCCGTGGTGCCGTTGAAGCCGACCGATCCCATGCCCGGAACGCAGCCGGGCGGTGTCGCCAGCACGGTGTCCGGTCCCACCCGGCGCAAGGTGTGGCGCATCAGGAGTTCGGTATTGCAGCCCTGGCAGCCCGCGAGGCCAGGCGCGAAAAGATCCTCCCAGTCGCCGACTTCGTTGTAGATGCGCGACGTGGTGATGTAGGTCAGCGCATCGTGCGGGCAGGCCGGCACGCAGGCCGGGGCGCCATCGCAGGTATCACACTTGGCAACGTGCCCGACGCCCGCATCGAGGGCGATGCCGGCGTAGGTGCAGCCAATGGTGCACAGCAGGCAGTCGACGCACTTCGCGGCATTCCACTCGATGACGCCGGTATCAAGATTCTTGGTCAGCGCCGCGGCCGGGCACACCGTGACACACTTGGGATCTCCGCACTGCCGGCATAGCGCGAGCTCGAAACCCTCCGCTTCGTTGCCGACGATCTGGATCCGCGAACGGGTCTTGTCGTCGCTGCCGGTCTTGACGGTCGCGCAGGCCGTCATGCAGTCGCCGCAGCCGTCGCACCTGGCGGCATCGAAGGCGATGGTGTTGTAGCCTCGGCCCATGTTCTTCTCCTAGCGCCAGAGTTTGGACATCAATTCGCGGCCGACCGCCATCGGGTTCGCCAGGAAGCGGTCCCTGACCGCCGACAGATCAACCCGCCGCAGGATCAACTGGCACATGACGCCGGCGTCGAAGAACTCATTGACACCGTAGATGCCCAGCAGTCGTCCCTCCAGGAAAATCGCCTTAAGATAACGGCCGCTGGCTTCGTCGAAGCGCGTCACCACCTCGGCACCCTCAGGTACCGCGCTGCTGCCGACCGAGATCGCATGGCGGCCGAAGAAATGATAGGTGTTCAGCGAGACGCCGCCGGGGTATTTTTTCAAGCCGGGGTCGCCCGCCATCGCCATACCGGCGATGCGCCCCTGCTCCGTCGCGTCCGGCAAGATCGAATTGATGATCCTGGCTTCGGTAAAGAATCCCTTGGCCTGCGCGCAATCGCCCGCGGCCCAGACGTTGGCGACGCTGGTCTGCATGGTGTCGCTGACGAGGATGCCCCTGTCGTGCTCGACGCGGGTGTCCGGTCCGCTGACCTGCCCCTCAAGGTAGGCCATGTTCGGCTTGATGCCGGTAGCCACCAGCAGCAGGTCGGCTTCCAGCGTTGTGCCGCTTTCGAGGGTCAGCGTGGTCCCGGTGCTGGATGGTTCAAGCCGCACCACCCGGCTGCCGGTCAGGATCCTGGCGCCGTGGTCGGTGAAGGCCTTCTCGATCAGGGCCGCCGCCACCGGGTCGAAATAGCCGTCGGTCAGCCGCTTGGCCATTTCGACGATGGTGACGCTGGCGCCGGCCTTGACCAGGTTTTCCGCAGCGTGCATGCCGACCAGCCCTGCCCCCAGCACCACCGCCTGTTTCGACTGCTTGATCGCCGCGTGGAGCCGGGTGGCGTCGTCCAGGGTGCGCAGGACGTGATAGGAAACCTTGTCGATGCCCGGAATCGGTGGGACCGCGGGCGCCGCGCCGGTGGCGAGCAGCAGCTTCTCGTAGCCGATCTCGCTGCCATCGGCGAGCTCGGCTGCGTTGCGCTCGGCGTGCAGCGCCTTCAGCGCCATGCCGCGTTTCAACCGGACATGCTGGTCGGCAAAGAACTTCTCGTCGCGCAGGAAAATGCCATCGGCGGCCGATCGACCGGAAACCACATAGGGCAGCACCGTGGGCGAGTAAGGCAGGTGTGGATCGCGGGTCAGCAGCGTCAGGCTGCCTTCGGTGTCATGCATGCGGATGGCGGTAACGGCTTCGAGTGCGGCGTGGCTGCTGCCGACGACCAGGTACTTGGTGTGTTCCATGTCGTGAGCCTCAATCCTTCTCGTTGAGCCAGACCGGCTCTGTCGGCGCGGGGCCGGTCAGCAGCTTCTCGGTGGCTTCGATGACGCGGTGGAAATGGCCGACGGTGATGTCGGCGCCGGCCAGGCCGCCGATGAAGCTCATCGCCGGCAGGATCGATCCGGACTCGCGCGCCAGGCGATACAGGGCGCCCATGGTCTCCTGATACATCGGCCCGCAGTTCCAGCGAAAGCCGACCGAGCGGTCGACCACCCCGAGCGCCCGAATCCCGTGCAGGGACTTCAACAGCGCATCGACCGGGAAGGGGCTGAAGGTCTTGAGCTTGATCAGCCCGACCCGCTTGCCGGCGTCGCGCGCCTCGTCGATCGCGTCCTTGGCCGCGCCGGTCATGCTGCCCAGGGTCATGATCGCGTAGTCCGCGCCGTCCAGTCGATACTCCTCGACCAGCGGCGCGAAACTCCGGCCGAAGCGTTGCGCCCACTCCTCGTGCACCTCGGCAATCACCCGCAGCGAGTTCTGCATGCCGCGGCACTGTCCCTTGCGGTAGCGCACGAAGCTCGACGGTCCGCGGCCAGACGAACCGCCGGTCAGCGGATCGACGGCCATCGGGCGCAGGGGATCCAGGGCCACGTGCCAGTTGACGTCCTTGACGCCCATGAAGGCATCCACTTCGGCCTGGTCGGGCAGCTCGACGCGGGAAGTGCCATAGGAAAGATAGTTGCCGTCGAGGCAGACATTCACCGGCAGCATGACGTCGTGATGCTCGGCGATCTTGAACGCCATCACGGTGGTATCGAGCACTTCCTGCACGGTCTCGCAGTACACCTGCACCCAGCCCACCTCGCGCACCGTCATCGCATCCTGGTGCCCGCCCCAGACCGATTGCGGCGTGATGCCGTCGCGGGTCACGATCGACATGACGATCGGCAGGCGCATGCCGGAGGTGCGGAAATACGGCTCGAACATGAAGGCCAGGCCGGGACCGCAGGTCGCGGTATAGGTTCGCGCCCCGGCCAGCGCCCCGCCCTGCAGGACCGAGAGCACCGAATGCTCGCCTTCGGCATCGACGATGTCGGCGTCCATGCGGCCATCGGCGATCAGCTTGGCGACATGCTCGACCAGCGACGACTGCGGCGTGATCGGATACACGGCAACCATGTCGGGGCGCGCCAGCGCAACGCCCAGCGCGGCAGCCTCGTTGCCTTCGCAGAGGATCACCTTCTGCTTCGCCCGTTTGGCCTGGCTGGGCGTATCAAGGGTGGCGGTACTCATGTCGCCTCCGGAATCATGGTGATCGCGCGTTGCGGGCACTCGTTGGCGCAGATGCCGCAACCCTTGCAGGTTTTCAGGTTGAAGTCGAACCAGGCCGGCTTTTCCTCGACGCACTGCACCGGGCAATAGAGCCAGCAGACGGCGCACTTGACGCACTTGTCGCGATCGACCACGGGCCGCATGCTGCGCCAGTCGCCGGGAAGCATCGGGCTGACTTCGGTGGCCACCGGACACAGGTCATCCGGTACATTCGCCTTCTTCAGGTCGAACAAGGGATAGCTGGTGTGCCGGCTCATGCCGCAACCCTCCGCTCGATGGTGTGCACCACGGTCTCGTTGTAGCCGCGCTCCAAAGCGATGAGGTTCTGCGCGAGGCCCGCGTCGCGGAAATCCGAATCCTCCAGGGAACGCTTGAGCGCCTCCAGCGAGACGACCCCGGTGGTCCGCGCGAAAGCCCCCAGCATCAGCGTATTGGTGATCGGCCGCTTGAAGACTTCGAGTGCGATGCCGATCGCGTCGCACAGCCCGACCACGCCGACATTGTCCGCCAGCACCACCTCTGCCAGGGGCTTGTGCGTGGCCTGCACCAGCGTGCCGCCCGGTTTCAGACCGCTGAAGATATCAACCGACTTCGCCAACGTCGGATCGACGCAGATCAGGCAGTCGGGCGCATAGATGTTCGTCATCTGGCGAATCTCGCGATCACTGCAACGCAGGAAAGAGACCACCGGTGCGCCGCGTCGCTCGAAGCCGAAGGACGGAATCGACACCGCGTACTTGCCTTCTTCGAGCAGCGCCGTGGCCAGCATTGCTGCCGCCGTAACGGCGCCCTGGCCGCCGCGGCCGTGAAAGCGTACTTCGTACATCCTGTCTCCTCCGATTCGACGGGACTGCGTGGCCCCGTCTCGTGTTCGCTTGCCTGAAACCGGCTATCCGACCCTTGCGCCTGGCATGGGCTTCCAGCCGGGCTTGGTAGCTGGACCGGCCGGGCCGCGCCCGCGCACCGGCAGGTGCAACAGTGCCAGTCCCTGCGTGAATGCGGCGCGCCTCACCAGCGCGTATTTCATGAACCAGCCGCCGCCAACCACCATGATCCCGGCAACGAAAACCAGCCCGGCGCGCCCCGGCATTCCCGCCAGAACCGCAACAATAGCAAGTAGCGGAAGAATGTGGCCGACTAATACGAACTTCGGGTCGATGCCCCGCAGTACCTTCAGGGCCCCGTCGGGCGCGCCATCGGCGGTCAGCCCGCCAAGGTAGATCTTCCAGAAGAATGCGCGGATCACGATCAATGCGAGCAAGCCGCCCAGTAGCCGAACATCTGCGTTCGAGGACGCGATTGACAGCACGCAGGCCAGAAAGCCGCCGCCTTCCGCCAGCCCGGTGGCGACCATCAGTGACACGCTGCGCGGGTGGCGCCACGCCGGGATTCCCTTGTTGGCCGCCAGAATTCGCGCCTGGCTGTAGAGAAACGTCAGACCGAGAACGCCCGTCAGAACGACAAACAGCGGCCGGACGGTCAGCAGTGCCAAGCCTCCCGCCGCGAAGAGCACCAGCGCGGCAACCGCCTCCCGCGTCATCCACGACGTGGCGAAATGGCGATAGACGTTCAGCGCGCGCCAGGGGCGGCCGATCTCGAACCAGACGCAGGTCAGTCCGGCGCCGATCAGTCCCAGGCCCAGCAGGATGGCAGCCCTGGCGACATCCTGCGCGAGACCGGCGATCGCGACGAACAGCAGCAGGCCGCCGCCTGCGCCCCCGGCGATGAAATTCGCCGCTGCGCGCCAATCCCAGTTGCGCTGCTGCCGCGGGGACACCAGATCGGAAATTCGCTTGGCCGGCTTGTTCATGGCTGATCCCATATGTAGTACACGCCCGGCTCCGTGCCAAGTTCTTCGTGCATGCGGAAATGCCGCGTTTCGCCCAGCAGTCGGCTGACGTTGCTGCGGGAATCCTCGATGTCGCCGAACTCCATCGCGCCCGAAATGCAGGAATTGACGCAGGCCGGCGTCACCTCCGGATGCACGCCGGGCGTCCGTCCGGTGAGCGCGGCTTCGTCGATCCGGTCCTTGCAGAACGTGCATTTCATCGATACGGCTATACGCGCCGGATCGAAGCCGATGGCCTCCGAGGCCAGCGCCTGATCGCCATAGGCGAAATGCGCTTCATGGACAATCGAGCGGGCATCGTAGGGACAGGCCATGACGCAGTTGGCGCAACCGATGCAAAGATCGTAGTCGATCGCCACCAGGCCATCGGCGCGCCGCGTGGTGGCCCGGGTCGGACACACCTCCTCGCAGGGCGGATTCGTGCAATGCATGCAGGCCATCGGCAGGAAAGTCCGCCGCACATCGGGGAACTCGCCGGTCTCCAGGTCGAGCACGCGCCGCCATTGCACCCCGGGCGGTGTCGCGTTGGCGCCCTTGCAGGCCGCGGTGCAGGTCTGGCAACCGACGCAGCGGCGCAGATCGATGCTCATCACATAGCGGGTCATGCGTGTGCTCCCTCAAACTTGCGCACCTGAACCCTGACGATGTCCGCGCCTGATCCCGTCGCATCCGTCAAGTCGAGCGTCATCGGCGCGATGGTGTTCAGGCTGGGTGCATCCATGGTTTTTGCGAAGGGCGTCGCCCAATGGTCGAACTGGCCGATGATGACCAGGGTATCCGGGCGGATGCCCTGCGCCAGGGAAGCCTTGCCGTAGGTGGCGCCGATGTGGGAACGCACCTCGACGCGGTCGCCTTCGGCGATGCCCAGGCCGGCGGCAGTCGCGGCGTTGATGATCACCCCGGCATGACCGCGCAGATTCTGTGCCACGTCGTGCATCACCTCGATCGCGGCGTTGCCGCCGGAGTGGTATTGCATGCTCTTGGTGGTCAGCAACCAGAACGGGAAATCCTCGGCCTTGGCACCGGCGAGTTCGAGGTTGCGTATCCAGCGCGCCGGCACGTCATGCCATTCCGGCAGCGCCGTGTATTCGGAAAGCTGTTCGTCCCACCAGTTCATCTTCTGCTCGTGCAGCCGGCGGCCAAGCTCGCGCCCGGTGCGCAACAGGCGCTCCTGGTAGGGCAGTTCGTAACGCAGACCCTGCTTTTCCATGGTCGGCGTCAGGTACCAGTCGAGCCGCGACATCGGCACGGCGAAGAAGCCGTGTTCGCGGAACCACTCCAGGTCGTGTTCCTCGCGGCCTTCGGACAGCGTCAGGCTGGAAGCTCGACAGACGGCGTCCCATATCTGCTCCGACGTCGGGTTGTTCGCCGGATCCAGGCTGTAATCGTAAGCTTTGCCCTTGAGCGGCGAAACGCCCGAGATCCCCTTGTTGATCGCGCCGAAATACGGTTCGAGCAATCCGGTGCGCCGGGCCAGCTCGGTGGCGATCCAGGTGAAGTCGCGGGCATCGCCCTGCGGCTCGACGGCCTTCTGCCTGAGCACCACCCCCTTGTAGTCCCAGAACTGCTCCATGTACTTGGTGCCGCCCATGCGGATCATCTGGGTCGATTCGAGATCCGTCGCTTCCGGCAGCAGCACGTCGGCCATGTAATTGGTCTCATCGACCGTGTAGGCCACGCAGGCCATGAACGGAAAGCGTGCGGCGATGTCGGCGAGGTGGCGCGTATCCCAGAACGAGATCGCGGGATTCGAGCGGTACACCAGCCACACCTCGGGCAGCGTCGGCATCGGCATCGACCAGTCGTCGGGGCGCTCGTCCTGGAACATCCAGGCCAGTTGCGTCGGGCCGAGGGCCTGGCTCCAGGCGCCGTTGTGGCCGACGATCGGCACCAGAGTCTGGTGCAGGTTGCGGGTGGCGGGCGACGATTGCCATTCGTCTTTGGTGGTCGGATTGAAATACTGGACCATGAACCCGTCCTCGCCGGGCAGCACGGAAAGGTGGCGATTGTCGCGCCCCTTGTTGAGTCGAACCGTGGTGCCGACCAGACCCCCCGGATTTTCCAGCGCGCCGACCAGGACGGCCAGCACGGTGCGCGCCCAGCAGCATTCGAAGGCGCCCCACCCGTTGTTCACCGACTTGCCCAGGGTCACCGCAACCGGTCTCAGGGACAGGGTCTTGCCGTCTATTTCGATGGTCTCGCCGATGCCGGCCGCTTCCAGGTATTCGTTGGCGATACGGCGTATCGTCTCCGCCTTGACGTCGCAGATCGTCTCGGCCCATTCCGGCGTGTACCTGGCAATGTGCCGTGACAACATCTCGTAGGCCGTCTTGCCCTCGACATCGGAGTATTCGCGACGCTCCTTGTCCGCGTCGATGACGAAGGCATTGCCGACGCGGTAGCATCCGGCCACCGCGGGTCGCGCGCCCGGCGTATCGTGCGGCACCGCGCCGGCGGTGACTTCGTCCCAGACCAGCGGCTTGCCGCTCTGCGGATCGCGCAGGTAGAGACCGTCCGGCGCCACCAGATAAGGCGAGGCGGTCCGGTCGCGCAGAAAGGGAATGTCGAGCTTCGCCAGTCCGTTCTCCCGCACCAGGACGTGGATCAGGGCGAACAGGAAAGCCGGATCGGTCTTGGGCCGGATCGGCACCCACTCTGCAGAACAGGCTCCCGTCACGTTCAGGCTCGGCTCCACCTGGACGCGCTTGTAGCCGCGTATCCGGGCATCGGCGTGACGGATAACGGCACAGGGGCCTCCTGTCACTTCGACGTTGGCGCCGACGGCGATCACGTAGCGGGCATTCGGCGTGTCCGATGCGACGGTAAAGCCGCGATGCCAGAACTCGCCATAGAGGTGCTCGGAATGCACGCACTTGACGCCCTGGCCCGAGCCAAAGCTGTAATCGACATTGCCCCAGGCGGCAAGATAGGCCGGAAAGGTGCCCATGTAGTTGGACGGCGTGCCGCCGTGACCCAGGCTGACCGCAAGGCGCGGCAACCCGGCTGCGTCGACCAGCCCCTTGGCGCGTATGGCGTTGAGCTTGTCGGCGACCATGCCCAGCGCCTCGTCCCAGGAAATCGGCACGAAGCCGGGGTCCTGGTCGCGCCCTTTCTTCGGATTGGTCCGCTTCATTGGCGTCAGGATGCGATTCGGGTTATAGGTCTTCTGCACCAGCCCGTAGGCCTTGACGCACGGCCGGCCCCGCGCCGGATGAACCTCGGCGGCGGCAAAATTCGGTTCGATCTCGGTCGCCACGCCATCGACCACCTTGACCGCCAGGAAATCCGGGCCGGACACGCAGTTGTAGCAATACGTCGGAACATGCTTGACCGACTTCGACCGGGCTGATTCCATGCTGCTCCCCTGCTCTCTAATGAATGCGTTGAGGATGTGAATACACGTTGTAGCGCTCGCCGCGGACAAAACCGATCAGCGTTACCCCCGCGTCGGTCGCCACCCTGACCGCCATGCCGGTCGGCGCCGAAACCGCGGCAACCACCGCAATGCCGACGGCTGCGGCCTTCTGCACGATTTCGTAACTGGCACGGCTGGTCATCAGGACGAAGCCGCCGGCAAACCCCTCGCGCCGCTGCGCCAGGGAACCGATCAGCTTGTCGAGTGCGTTATGACGTCCCACGTCCTCCCGCACCAGATCGATGTGACCATTGACGTCGCACCAGGCGGCCGCGTGCACCGCGCCGGTCAGATGAAACAGATGCTGCATCCCGTGCAACATGGACAGGGCGCGCGGCAGCGCTCCGTGGCTCAACACGGCCGAAGATTGAACTGTGGTTGCCCGCCTGGCGAGTTGATCGAGGCTTTCGGTGCCGCAGAGCCCGCAACCCGTGCGTCCGGCAAGGGTCCGCCGATGCTCCTTGAGCGCCAGGGCGCGCGGCGCGGCGAGCTGCATCTGCACTTCGATGCCGTTGTCCCGCTCGACGATTTCCAGATCGTGAATTTCGCCCGAACGGCCGACGATGCATTCGCTGAGGCTGAAACCCAGCGCGAAGTCTTCGAGATCCATTGGCGTGGCAAGCATCACCGCATGCGAGACGCCGTTATAGACCAGCGCAACGGGCACCTCTTCCGCCACCGTCTCGTCCGAATGCGTTGCATCGCCGCCCACCCAGCGACAAGCTCCGTAGCTGTTATGTGCCTCGCTGCCCACACCCGCTTCGTGCCGCATTGTCCGCCTTGTCCGGTAGCGCAGGAGCCGAAACTGACCCTGCTGAGGTTACGATACACTTTGCTAACCATGAATGCAAGCATTTTGTATCACATTAGAGTCGCCTAATGCTGCATACTGCATACGGCCGAATCCAATACAATGGCTGCCGTTGCCGTGAATCGGTTTAGCGCCGGCCGCGCCGCCCGGTTGGCGGCAAGCATCGCTCTGTTATGGGAATAGCGTGAAGAGCCGATTTGTCACTCAGTGGATCAAGGACTTCCTCGACCAGCATGCGACCCGCGCCAACTCGCTGATCATCACGATCTACGGCGACTTCATCGCGGCGCATGGCGGCACGGTATGGCTCGGCAGTTTCATTCGCCTGGTGGAACCGCTTGGCCTCAACGAGCGCATGGTGCGCACCAGCGTGTATCGCCTGTCGCAGGAGAAGTGGCTGGTCTCCGAGCAGCTCGGACGCAAGAGCTATTACAGCCTGACCACATCCGGCCGGCGCCGCTTCGAGCATGCCTATCGGCGCATCTATTTCGCCCCCCAGGACACCTGGGCCGGCGAGTGGCAACTGGTCATGATTCCCGCCTCGCTGGCGGGTGCGCAACGCGATGCCCTCCGCAAGGAACTGGCCTGGGCGGGCTATGGCGCGCTTGCATCCGGGATACTGGCGCACCCGTCCGGCGACACCGATGCGCTGCTCGACATCCTTCAGGAAACCGGCGCGCACGACAAGGTGGTCGCCATGAAGGCCGCCAACATCGGCGCGCTGACCAGCAAGCCGCTGCAGGAGATGGTGCACGAGTGCTGGAACCTCGACACCCTTGCCGCCAAGTACATCGACTTCATCGAATTGTTCCGCCCGGTACTGCGCACCCTGCGCGCCGCCGGTGACCTCGATCCGGAACAGTGCTTCCTGGTGCAGACCCTGCTGATGCACGGCTTTCGCCGGGTGCTGCTGCACGACCCGCAACTGCCCTCGCAACTGCTTCCCGCCAACTGGAGCGGCGGCGTCGCCCGCCAGCTTTGCCGCGACCTTTACCGCATCACCTACCCGCTGGCCCAGCAGCATCTGCTCTCGGTATGCGAAACCGCGAACGGGCCGCTGCCCCCCGCGGCCGCCTACTTCTACGAGCGCTTCGGTGGACTGGAGGCGCCGGCCGCACCGGCCAGGCCCTGAGCAACTCGTGGATTGATGGATATCAACTGATACATTGTTGACAGATTTGCTTGGCTATTCTGTATCTGTTATAGTCTTCCTGCGGGCGCACTCCGGAGTTCGCCCTGCACCGGGGGAGTCAATGGCATGAACAACCTATCGCCGTCCCGCGCCGGCGCCACTGCGGACGCCGCGGCGGCAACAGCGCCATTCAGGCAGGCCGCGGCCGCCGGGCGCAACGCGCTGGATCCGGGCGAACTGGAAGCCCTGCTTGCGACACTGAACCTGGCATTCGCACCGGACTCCGCAACGACGCAGACCGCGCCAGCGGTCGAGTTTCGCGTCAGCCTCGACAACACCCGCGAATTCGGCATGGTCATCAGCGCCGGCTTGAGCGGGCTGGACGCGGAGCTGGATCAAGGCAGTTTCGGCAGGGATCGCGCAGCGGTCTACGCTGCTACCGAACTGACGGACGCCGACGACTTTCTCGGTCTGTTCAAGCGCACGCTGCCTTATCAACGGCTGGCCGCCGTCGCCCGACGCGACGGCCTGCCCCTGCCCGACCAGCAACTCAAGACCTGTTTCGCTGGCTTGCTCGCCCTGGCCCATCGCCATTCGCCGACCAATCCGGATGCCGCATTCGTCCTGCGAAGCCTGGAACTGACCGCTGTTGCGGCAGGTGACGAGATTGCCATTGCAAGTGCAGGCTGCGAGTTCGGCGCGCCGCAAGCCGGACGTCTGCCGCGCCCCATCCACAAGATCGACAAGCTGATCCATCCGGCCTCGATAGGCATCGTCGGGGTCTCCTCCAGCGGCATGAACTTCGGTCGCATCATCTTGCGCAACCTGATGGGAAGCGGCTACAGCAAGGAGCGCCTGACCATCATTCGCCCCGGTGAGACCGAGATCGACGGCGTCAATTGCGCCGAAAGCCTCAAGGCCCTCGACCACAAGCTCGATCTGCTGATCGTTGCCGTCGCCGCCAGCGCCGTCTACGAACTGGTCGATGAAATCATCGAGAGCGACGCCGTCGAATCCGTGATGCTGATCCCCGGCGGCCTCGGCGAAACCAGGGCCAGCCGCGAGCCTGCGGCCGCGCTGGCCGGGCGCATCAACGCGGCCCACGGCAAGCCGGGCGGCGGCCCGATCTTTCTCGGCGCCAACTGCCTCGGCGTGGTTTCGCATCCCGGCTCCTATGACTCGTGGTTCATCCCGCTGGAGCGACTGCCCAAGCCGCAGAAGAAGCCGGAAAGAAACTCCGTCATGCTGAGCCAGAGCGGCGCCTTCATGATCACGCGCCTGAGCCAGAACCCCTGGCTCGATCCGCGCTACATGCTGGCCCTCGGCAACCAGACCGATCTCACCCACGGCGACATGCTGGGCTACTTTGCGGAATTGCCGGAAGTCGAAACCCTGGGCATCTACATCGAGGGCTTCAAGGACCTGGACGGCCTCGACTTCGCCAGGGCAGTGCGCAAGGCCGTGCTCAAGGGCAAGCAGGTGGTGGTCTACAAGTCCGGCAAGACCGCTCCCGGCATCGGCGGCGTCATGGGCCATACCGCATCGATCGCCGGCAGCCCGACGCTGTTCGAGTCGGTGCTGCGCCAGGCCGGAGCCATCGTCGCCGAGGACTTCAACAGCTTCGACGACCTGTTCTACATCGCCGGCGCCCTGCACCAGAAGAAAATCGGCGGCAGGCGCCTCGGCGCCATCAGCGGTGCAGGCTTCGAGGCGGTCGGCATGGCCGACTCGATCGAGTCGGACAGCTTTGCGATGGAGATGGGCGCCCTGGACGCCGCCACGATCAATCGCATTGACGAGATCCTGCTGGCCAAGAAGCTCAATGCCCTGGTCGAGGTCAGAAACCCGATCGACATCAATCCGGGGGCCGATGACGAAGCCCACCTGCAAATCGTCGAGGCCTTCCTGCAGGACCCCAACATCGACGCCGTAGTGGTCGGACTCGACCCGACCGCGCCGGCGGTGCGGGCGCTGGAAAGCAGCGCTCTGCGGCCCGGCTTCGACATCACGGACCCGAAGAGCACCGTGCATCTGATGCCGCCGCTGGTCGCTCGCCATGACAAGCCGATCATCGGCATCGTCGATGGCGGCAAGCTCTATGACGCGATGTGCGCCGGATTGATGGACCAGGGTGTCTGCGTCTTCCGCAACTGCGCACGCGGCACACGGGCACTGGTGCGCTACGTCGAAGCAAGGCTGTATGCCGAGAGCCTCACCGCACGGCAACGCTGAATCCGACATTCGTCAAGAATCCACACACACACAGGACCTAACATGAGCGAGACACTGATCAAGGACATCTTCCGGACGGCGCACAGCGAGGGGCGGTCCTCGCTGTTCGAGCATGAGGTCTACCGCCTGCTGGCCGCTACCGGCATTGCCTCGACGCCAAAGCACGAGGTGCTTGCCGGCGCGGCCGAGCCGGCGGACGAACTCCTGGCGTCGTTCGCCGGAAACAGGGTGGTTGTGAAGATCGTCTCCGGCAGCATTGCACACAAGTCGGACGTCGGCGGGGTCGCCGTCGTGGCCAAGCAGCCGGCGGCGGTGCGAGCCGCCTGCCAAACCATGCGCGCGGCGCTGTCGGAACGAGACATCGCCGGGGTGATGCTCACGGAATTCGTCGAAGCGGACGCCGCGGGCTCCGGCAGCGAACTCCTGGTCGGCATCCGCAACACGCGCGAATTCGGCATGGTCCTCAGCGCTGGAATCGGCGGCGTCGATACCGAGCTATTTGCCGGAGGCGCGCGCCGGGGACAGGCGGTCGTGTCGGCTTCGACCGTGCTCACTACGGCAGAGGAATTTCTCGAGCTTTTCCGGCCGACCATTGCCTACCGGAAGGTCGCCGGGCTGACGCGGGGGGGGCGCCGACTGGTGACTGACGACACCTTGCTCCAGTGCTTCGGCGCCTTCATCCGCCTCGCGAACAATTGCTCCACCGGCGACCCCGAAACCGATTTCGTCATCGAGGAACTCGAGGTCAATCCCTTCACCTGTTCTGCCGGCTCGCTCGTCGCGCTCGACGGATTGTGCCGCTTCGGCCGGCCGCAGAGGGTCCGCCCGCCGCGGCCCCAGGGCAAGATCGACAGGCTGCTGCACCCGGACTCGATCGGCATCATCGGTGCATCCGCCACGCGCATGAACTTCGGCCGGATCACCCTGAAGAACATCATCGCGTCCGGTTATGACAAGTCGCGGCTGCTCGTCATCAATCCCGACGGCCAGGAAGTCGACGGTGTGCGCTGCGCACCGAACCTGGGGGCGCTGGAGAAGAAGCTGGACCTGCTGATCCTCGCGGTGACCGCCGACGTCGCCTTCGGCATCATCGATGAAGTGATCAAGACCGACGCCGTGGAATCGGTGCTGTTGATCCCCGGTGGCATGGGGGAAACCGAAGCGAGCCGGGAACCTGCCCGGCAGATGCAAATGACGATCGACGAAGCCCGACGGACGGGACGTGGACCGGTATTCGCCGGCGCGAACTGTCTGGGCATCATCTCGCACCCCGGCAACTACGATTCCTGGTTCATTCCCGAGGAACGCCTGCCGAGAACCCAGAAGAAGGCACAACGCAGTTCGGCGCTCATCAGCCAGAGCGGCGCCTTTCTGGTCACGCGGCTCAGCAAGAACGCCTGGCTCGACCCGGCCTACATGGTCGCCCTGGGCAACCAGAACGACATCACGCACGGCGACATGGTCGAGAACCTGGCGGGCAACCCGGACATCCATGTGATCGGCGCCTACGTCGAAGGCTTCAAGGACCTCGACGGGCTGGCACTGGCGCGAGCCGTGCGCAAGGCGACCCTTGCCGGCAGGCAGGTCGTGATTTACAAGGCCGGGCAATCCGTCGCGGGCAAGAATGCCGCGATGGGCCACACGGCCTCGATCGCCGGTGACTACGAGGTCTGCCTGTCCGTACTCACGCAGGCCGGCGCGCTGGTCGCGAGCGACGTCAGCGAGTTCAGCGACCTGTTCTATATCTCGGACTGCCTGAGCAAGAAGATCGTCGGCGGCAGGCGACTCGGCGCCCTGGCTGGCGCGGGATACGACACGGTGGCCATCGGCGACAGCATTCAGGTAGGCGACTTCTCGATGTCTCTGGCCGCGATCGGACCATCGACCCGGGAACGGCTGGTAGCGATCCTGGCGTCCAAGAAGCTCGATGCGCTGATGGAAGTCCGGAACCCGTTCGACATCAACCCGGGGGCGGACGACGAGGCGCACCTGCTTTGCATCGAGGCCATGGCCGCCGAACCGGATGTCGATTCCGTAGTCGCGGGACTCGACCCGACCTCGCCCATGGTCAGGTCGCTCAAGAAGAGCGCGCGGCCGGGCTACGACATCGACAGCCCGGAGAGCATCGTCCAGACGCTGCCGGGTCTGGTCGCCTCCTGCACGAAACCCATCGTGGCCTTCATTGACGGCGGCCCGCTCTTCGACCCGATGGCCGACCAGCTAATGGAAAAGGGCGTCTGCGTCTTCCGCTCCAGCGAGCGCGCAACGCGCGCGCTCGTCCGCTACACGGAGGCGCGACTGCGCGCGGCGCACCTGCGCAGCGAGGGAGCGCCTGGCGGCTAGTCGGCCGGTGGCGGTGTCTGCGAGTCAGGGCATCACGATCGTCGCCGCTGGTCATGGGGATCGCATGTGCGCGCTTCATGATGTCAAGCCGTGGCGGGTTCCGCGGCCTTCCGTCGCGTTCGCCGTGGCTTGGCGGGCGCTGAAGGTGCCGCGCGCAGCTTGATCCCCAAGGCAGCGATGACTTTCATCACTGTTGAAAACTCCGGGTTCCCATCTGCCGAGAGGGCCTTGTAAAGGCTTTCCCGAGCAAGGCCGGTATCCTTGGCGACCTGTGTCATGCCCCTGGCCTTGGCGATGTCGCCGAGCGCAACGGCAATCATGCGTGGATCGCCATTGCTTTCCTCGATCATGGCATCAAGGTAGAGAGCCATATCCTCTTCGGACTTCAGGTACTCTGCCGCATCGAAGCGGCTGAATGTTTCCTTCTTTGCCATGTCTCACTCCTTGTCCAGTGCTTCCGCCATTTCCTTTGCCCGCTTGATGTCCCGGCGCTGAGTACTTTTGCTGCCGCCCGTCAGCAGGAAGATGATCCGATTACCGCGATGCACGAAATAGAGCCGATACCCCGGCCCGACATGCACGCGCATTTCATGTACCCCGTCGCCAACAGGTTCGCAATCGCCCAGGTTGCCTTCCGCGGCCATGCTCAATCGGGCGGTAATCCGCAACCGCCCCATGGCATCGCGCAAGTCGTTCAACCAAGCCTTGAAGGTGCCCGATTGCTCTATGGTGTACATCGCGCAAGTGTAACCTATGGAATACAGCAATGCAATGCACGATGAAGCAAGACAGCCCAGACCGAAGCCCAGATCGGTCCTTGTGGCGTGTCAAACTAGTCCGCCTGCGGCGGCTCCTGGTCGCCGAACAGTTCTTCAATATAGCCGAAACGGCTGAAGTCCCTTACCCGCATCGGGTAGAGGATGCCGTCCAGATGGTCGCATTCGTGTTGCACCACACGCGCATGAAAGCCCTCCACCGTGCGCTCGAAGCGCTGACCCGCCTCGTCGAAGCCGGCGTAGCGCAGGTATCTCGTGCGCGGCACCCAACCGCGCAAGCCGGGGACCGACAGGCAGCCTTCCCAGCCCTCCTCCTCCTCGGCGGAAAGCGGCACCAGTTGCGGGTTGATCAGGACCGTGTCGGGTACCGGCGGCGCATCGGGGTAACGGGGATTTGCAAAGCCGCCGAAAATCACCACGCGCAGATCGATACCGATCTGCGGTGCGGCGAGCCCGGCGCCGTCGAGATGCGCCATGGTGTCGCGCATGTCCTGCAACAGCGCGGCGAGTTGCGGCGTGGCGAACGCCGTCACCGGCTGCGCGACACGCAGCAGACGCGGATCGCCCATGCGCAATACCTCGCGGATCATTGTTGTTTCACGCCTCACACACCCCTTCGATGATCCGGCGAACGCGAGCCATCGCCAGGTGCAGCACTGCTTCGAGGCTGTCGAAGACGATGCCGCGCGCGGAATCGCCGCGTCCCGCCGCCCAGTTGGAAACCACGCAGAGCGCTGCGTAGGGCAGATCCAGTTCGCGCGCCAGGCCGGCTTCCGGCATGCCGGTCATGCCCACCATGTCGGCGCCATCGCCCTGCAGGCGATCGATTTCCGCCGCTGTTTCCAGTCGCGGTCCCTGCATCGCGGCATACACCGCGCCGTCGATCACGTCTTCGCCGATCCGCCGCGAAACATCGAGCAGCAGCGTGCGCACCGCCGTGGCGTAAGGCTCGGTGAAATCCACATGCACCACCGGGTCGTCGCTGCCCGACTGAAAGGTCATCTCGCGCCCCCAGGTGTAGTCGATGATCTGATGCGGCACGACCAGCGATCCGGGACCGAGATCCTGGCGAATGCCGCCGACCGATGCCACCGAAATGATCTGCGTCGCGCCCGAGCTTGCCAGGGCCTGGATGTTGGCGCGGTAATTCACCAGATGCGGCGGAATCGTGTGCCCGTAGCCGTGGCGGGCCAGAAATACCACGTCCCGGCTGCCGAGTCGGCCGAAGGTCAGCGGCCCGGAAGGCTCGCCATAGGGCGTGCGCACCACCTCGCGATGCGAAACATCGAGGTTTGCCAACTGGGTCAAGCCGCTGCCGCCGATGATGCCGAGCATAAAATTCCCCTGAAAATTCAACCGGAACAGATGGCCTGGCGTGATAGAATGCTTGGTTTTTCCGCATCGCAACAACGCCCACCGCCCCTATGTCCCGCGCCCTCAGAAACATCGCCATTATCGCCCACGTTGACCACGGCAAGACCACGCTGGTCGACCAGTTGTTGCGCCAGTCCGGCACCTTCGCCGCCCATCAGGCCGTCACCGAACGGGTCATGGATTCCAACGACCTCGAAAGGGAACGCGGGATCACGATCCTGTCGAAGAACTGCGCCATCGACTTCGAAGGCACCCACATCAACATCGTCGACACCCCCGGACACGCCGACTTCGGCGGCGAGGTCGAGCGCGTGCTGTCGATGGTCGATGGCGTGCTGCTGCTGGTCGATGCCGTCGAAGGCCCGATGCCGCAAACCCGTTTCGTCACGCGCAAAGCGCTGGCCCTCGGCCTCAAGCCGATCGTCGTGGTGAACAAGATCGACCGCCCCGGCGCCCGCCCCGACTGGGTCATCAGCCACACCTTCGACTTGTTCGACAAGCTCGGCGCGACCGAGGAACAACTCGACTTCCCGGTGGTCTTCGCCTCCGCGCTGAACGGCTTCGCCATGCTCGACGCGACCAAGCCAGGCACCGACATGCGCCCGCTCTACGAAGCCATCATCCAGCACACGCCGCAACCCGACGTCGACGTGGAACTGCCGCTGCAATTGCAGATCTGCTCCATCGACTACAACAGCTATGTAGGCCGCATAGGCATCGGCCGCATCAAGCAGGGCCGCATGAAGGCCGGCCAGGAAGTCGCCGTGATGTACGGCGACGAAAGCAAGGGCAAGTCGAAGATCGCCCAGATCATGATGTTCACCGGCCTCGAGCGCGAACAGGCGGCCGAGGCGGAAGCCGGCGACATCGTGCTGGTCACCGGCATCGAACAGGTCGGCATCGGCGTCACCATATGCGACCCGGCCGCGCCGGTCGGCATGCCACCGCTGGTGGTCGATGAGCCGACCCTGACGATGAATTTCCAGGTCAACACCTCGCCGCTGGCCGGCAAGGAAGGCAAGTACGTCACCAGCCGCCAGATCCGCGAGCGCCTGCAGAAGGAACTGCTGGCCAACGTCGCCCTGCGCGTCGAAGACACCGCCGATGCCGACGTGTTCCTGGTTTCCGGCCGCGGCGAGCTGCACCTGACCATCCTGCTCGAAACCATGCGCCGCGAAGGCTACGAACTGGCGGTATCCCGCCCGCGCGTGCTGTTCAAGGAAATCAACGGCGAGAAGTGCGAACCGTATGAGCTGCTCACCGTCGATATCGAAAACGAGCACCAGGGCGGCGTCATGGAAGAGCTTGGCCGCCGGCGCGGCGAATTGCTGAACATGGAATCCGACGGCAAGGGCCGCACCCGCCTCGAATACCGCATCCCCGCCCGCGGCCTGATCGGCTTCCAGGGCGAATTCCTGACGGCGACCCGCGGCACCGGCATGGCCAGCCATATCTTCGACGACTACGGTCCCGTCGCCGGCATCATGGCCGAGCGCCGCAACGGCGTGCTGATCTCGCAGGACGACGGCGCCGCCGTCGCCTATGCCCTGTGGAAACTCCAGGATCGCGGCCGCATGTTCGTCAGTCCCGGCGATCCGCTCTACGAAGGCATCATCATCGGCATGCATAGCCGCGACAATGACCTCGTCGTGAATCCGATCAAGGGCAAGCAACTGACCAACGTGCGCGCCTCGGGCACCGACGAAGCCGTGCGCCTGGTGCCGCCAATACAGATGACGCTGGAATCCGCCGTCGAATTCATCGCCGACGACGAGCTGGTCGAGATCACGCCCAAGTCGATCCGCCTGCGCAAGCGTTTGCTGAAGGGGCATGAGCGCAAGCGCGCCGGGCGCGAAGAAACCGCATAAAGAAGAAACGGGAGCCGCGGCTCCCGTTTTTGTTTGAAGCGTCGGCGTTGGCGAGGCGGCGATCTAGTCATGCGTAGAGCGGCGGCAGACTGTTTCGTGCCCATGCCGGCCGCTGGGCAAGAATGGAAGCGGACCTTCGTCGCGAACCCCGGAAAATGAAGAGCCGCCATTCGTTATGCGTCGGTGATATTTTCACCTCGAAGGCTGTTGTACAGCGACACTCACGATGTCGCCCCTCGAAAAGTCAGCCAAGTTCCTTCGCCACCGCTGCCACCGAGGCAGCGTCTGGCAGTCGGGAAAGTTGCGCCAGCATGTAGTCCTTGACCTGCGCAAGAATCTCTTCGACGCGCTTGTCGACCAGGCCGAGACCGGCGGCCGCCCGGCCGACCGCTGCGCGCTCGGCCGTGGAAAACTCCCCATCGGCGTAGGCCACCATCACGCACAGTGCGATGAGCATGTCACGGTGTCCGGCGTCGGGAAAATCCGCGGTCGATACATCGGCGGCGCCCCACCCGCCGTCAAGAGTTTCAAAGGCGGGGAAGTCCGCACTGGCGGTACGGGTGGCGTCGTAGAACTGGCGGATCAGCGCCACTTCCTCAGCGGTGCTGGCGCCATCGACATGGGCGACATGCAGCATCAGTCGCGTGGCGGCGACGACCTGGGCGGGCGTCAGCGGAAGTTCGGTCATGAGGGGAAACATGGGGTGATCTCCTTCAACGGTTGAGATGGCCGCGCAGTTCGGACAACTGCTCCTGCACCTGCTGCGGCGTCAGGCTGCGGAAGCGCTCGGGCAGCAACGAACGGCGCGAAGTTTCAAATACGGCGAGCATTTCCATGTAGCGCAGCATGGCGATTTCCTTCGGCGGCAGAAAGTCGCCGACCGCTTTCACGAACAGGGCCTCGGTGACGTTACCGGCCTCGCGTTCGGCAAATTCGGCCGCGAGCAGCGCCACCGCTTCGAGGTCGGCGTTGGAATAGCCCTCCAGGTCGACGCAGATCGTCTCCAGGGCGGCGGGCGCGATGTCGCTCTTCACCTCATAGCGATGCAGGATGGCGACCACGATGGCGGCCCGCTCTGCACCCGTTTCGGCGTAGAAAAAGGGAATCTTGCGGTCGAGGCGGCCGGGGCGCTTGATGTCGGTGTCGAGCTTGTCCGGGCGGTTGGTCATCAGGATGAACAGCACCTGGCCGCGATTTTCCGGGTCCGACATGAATTCCTTGAGCCGGGCGATGACGCGGGAACCGGTGCCGCCGTCGCCTTCGCCATCGTCCCGGTTGCCGAAGCTGCGGTCGCCCTCGTCGATCACCAGCGCAATCGGGCCCATGGCCTTGACGGTGGACAGCACTCGCTCGAGATTGGCCTCGGTCGAGCCGACCCATTTCGAACGGAAGTTCTTCAGCGCCACGCCGGACAACCCGGCTTCCTTGAGGAAGGCCTTTATGACGAAGGTCTTGCCGGCGCCCATCGGGCCCACCGCGAGCAAGCCCATGGGCGCACGGGCACGCTCGCCGCTACGGATCAGCCGGGCGATTTCCAGCAGTTCGGTCTTGATGTGTTCGTTGCCGCCGACAGAATCGAGGCCGTGGCGTGGTTCGATGAACTCGATCAGGCCCGAACATTCCTTTTCAATCAGTTCGCGCTTGCGCTTCCTCACCACCTCGGTCATTTCGTCGAAGGGATCGGCGGCCTCGGGCAGGCTGCGAGTCGGATCGACCAGCTGGCGGATGTCATCCGGCGTCATGCCGGCGGTGATGGCGGCCAGCTTGGCGGCGCGCTCTTTGGCATTCGGTGTGCCCGTCAGCAGGCTGTCGATGAGCTGGGCGCGCTGCGCTTCGCTCAGCCCCTCGCGTCCTTCGCTGTTGACGATGCTGGCCAGCTGGATCACACGCAAGCCTGCGGTCTGGTCGGCCAGCAGTTGCATCTGCTCTTGCGCCATCTTCGGCGCGTAGTGGCGAATCGCTGCCTCGCGTCCGGCGCGGTCCGGCATTGCCACCTCGATTGCCGCAACGCGCGGGTTGGCGAGCAGCCCCGGATTGATATCGGCAAGCGATTCGGTGATCAGGATGATGACATTGTCGCGGGCGGTCAGTTCATCGTCGAGCGACCATCGATGCAGGGCGGTAAAGGCGCCGCGCTCTTCGAGCGACAGGAATTGTGTCTCGGTAGCCGGCAGCAGCGTGCCGGCATAGGGAATCAGCAGAGCATTGGACGGCTGGTCGCGCAAGCGCCGCTCCAGGGCCTCGAGGATGCCGCCCAGTCCCTTGCCCTCGAGATGGCGGTAGAGATCCTCCTTCTCGTCCGCCGTGCCGCCGTGCAGCACGCGCACGCCGCGGTCCGCGCTGAGTTCGTAAATGTGCTGCTTGTTGTCCTTGAGCAGCACCTCGGCGAGAAACGTCACCATGCCAAGGGGCTTGTCGCCGACCAGGATACGGTCGAAGACGTTGCGGTAGAGCACGAAGACCGACGCTTCCCCGGCCAGGTATTTCTGGCGCAGGGTTTCCGCCCAGGCTGGCAGCGTGGGCCGGCTCACCGCAGGTTCGGCCATGGCTGCGGTCACATCGTCTTGCCGGTTGCGGCAGCCGCGCCGGCCACCTGCGCGACGCGGGCCTGCTTCATCGCCTCAAGCTCTTGGCGGGCGGTGATCGAACCGCTGCTCTGGCGCAACTTGGCGAGCTTCACATCAAGGTCGGAATCGCGCAACTCGGAACCCATCTTGGCCTCAGCCACGGTGTTCTTGATATGCTCGCGCACGTTGTCGAGTGCTTTCACCTCCGCATCCACCGAGAGGCCGTCGAGCTGGCCTTGGATCTTCAGCCGCGCCTGCGCGCTGAGCATCTGCGCCAGCATGCGGTCTTTTTCGTCCTTGAGCTTCTGGATCTCGCTCTTGACCTGGAGCAGCGAGGTTTTGGCCTCTTCGGCGTCGCTGCGCGCCTGTTCCATGTCCTGACCCAGCGTTTTGATGCTGGCTTCTAGCGCGTTCTTCTTCTGAATCAGGACGATGCCCAGTTCATCCTGCCCGGTTGCCAGCGCCGCGTTGAGGTCGGCATTGACGGCGGCCAGCTCGGTGTTCTCCGTCGCCAGTCGCGCCGAAATCTCTTCACGGCGCCTCATGATCGCGGCGGTGGCCGACTTGAGCTTGCCGTACTTCTCGATCATCGAGTCGATGGCGTTCTGGTAGGCGATATCGGGATGACGTTTCTCGACGTCGCTGATCCAAAGCGAAACGAATCCCTTCCAGAGATTGCCGAGACGGTCGATCAGGTTGATGTCACTCATGCGCTTTTCCTTCCATGAAGCGGGTGATTCACCCGGGTTGCTTGGCACGTCCGCCGGCAATAGCCGCCAGGCGTGGAGTACGGTTGTCGACGCTCTGGTGCGTCACGCTGATGCCGGGCACCACCGCGTCCACATCGCCTGCCAGCTCGGCCTCGATATCTTCCTGCAGTCGCAGCTTGGCGATGGATTCGTCCAGCCGCGAGCCGATATCTTCCGACAGTGGCGCGGTCATGATGGTCTGGTAGATTTCTTCCAGCTGGTCTGGCATGGACAACATCGCGGCATCGAGGGCGCGCTTGCGGCTCTGCATGCGATTGTGCCGCTCCAGAATCGCCAGGTATTCGGTGCGGGCCTTTTGGAGTTGCCGCAGGTCGGCCCCCGGTTTCGGCGTCGCAATTTCCTGGTCGAGCAGGGCGATTCGATCCAGTATCTCGCGTGGCTTTATCGCCTCGCCGCGCTCCTCCATTACCAGCGCGGCCAGCCACCTGTAGAGGTAGTCGATGGTGGCATCATCGAGGCGCTCGACGTCGCTTGACGACAACTGCGATTGCGCGTCGTCGGCGCGGCTGTAGAGCGACGCGACCCGATCGGCCATCCGCGAATAGGCGCTCATGGTCTGTTGGAACGTGCTGCCGCGGCTGGCGCGGGCATCGATCTCGGCCAGCAGGCGCGCACGCGTGGCGGCGCGCTCGCGCGAGCGCCACTTCCGATCGACGCCGTCGCGGAACGTGATCGACGACGGAACATAGAGTCCAGCGATGATTTCGCCGGCGGCGAAGACGAGCAGGGGAATCGCGCCGATGCCAAAGCCGAAGGGGATGGAAAGCACAGTGGCTGCGGCCAGTGTGCCCAGCCCGGCGTAAAGGTTGCCCTGGCTGGTAAGCAGTTCCCTCACGTAGGAGGGCCTTTTGTCTTCGGCCACGACTGGCATCAGACCGTCACGCGCACTGCGCCTTTGCCAGGGCTGGCCTGGTGCAACTGGGTCAGTACGCGGTCCTGGAAGCGAATCGCCTCGGCCGAACGCTGCCAGGCGCTGGAGCGCGGCCGCGGCGCGTCGATGGTGAAATCGTCGGCCACTCGTGCCGGCTGCGTCGACAGCACGATCACACGGTCGCCCAGTATCAGCGCCTCGGTGACGTCGTGGGTCACGAACACCACCAGGCAGGGCGAGGCGCTGTAGAGATCGATCAGCAAGCGCTGCATTTCTTCGCGTGTTTGCGCATCCAGTGCACCGAAGGGCTCATCCATCAGCAGGATGCGGGGCCGCAGCACCAGCGCGCGCGCCAGCGCCACGCGCTGGTTCTGCCCTCCTGAGAGCTGCGCCGGTCGCAGTTTCTGCTTGTCGGCGATCCCCACCGCCTGCAACATCTCGGCCACACGCCTGCGCCATTCGGCTTCGGGCACCCGACTACGCCACAGATTGAGGCGAAAGGGAAAGGCCACGTTCTCGAATACCGTGAGATCGGGACGGTTGGCATAGCGCTGAAACACCATCACTGCATCGTCATGCGCGCCGTCGCACTCGACGCCGTCGATCAGCACGAGGCCCGATGTCGGCGTCTTGGTATCCATCGGGCGCACGCCGCCCAGCATGTGGAGAATCGTGCTCTTGCCGCAACCCGAGGGGCCGAGCAGCATGTTGATGCCGGGGCGCTCGAAATTCAGGCTGACGCCATCGACGACCCGCGTTACGCCGCTGCCCGAAGCCGGGTATTCCTGCACAATGTCCTTGAGCACCAGCGATACCGGCGGCTTCTGGCCGTCGGTCGCTGCTTTCGAAATGGCTGCGGTCGCCGCTGCCGTCATTGTTCTGTTTCCCACCGGTAGAGACGGCACTTGGCCCAGGTCATCAACTGAAACGTGACCAGTGCCATCGCGATGATCACGATGATGCCGGCAAACACCTGGTCCCAGGCGCTGAAACGGCGGGCATTCTGGATCAACTGGCCGAGACCGACGCGGGCATTCACATATTCGGCGACGGTGATGTAGGTCCACATTACCGAAAAGGCCACGATTACGGCATCGGCGATGCGCGGCATGGCCATCGGCACCACCGACTTGGTGATGCATTCCCAGGGCGTCGCGCCGAGGTCTCGGGCGCCGATCCAGTAGCTTTGCGGCACCGCCCTGATCGCGTCACGCACCATGGGAATCAGATAGACCACGGCGCCGATGAAGAGAAAGGCAACCTTCATTTCCTCGCCGATGCCCAGCCACATCACCAGAATGGGTAGCAGTGCGACGACAGGTGCCGAGCGAAAGGGATCGATCAGCGGCGACAGCACCGCGTTGACCTTCGGCGCCGCGCCCATGGCGATGCCGATCGGAATGCCAATAGCGATGACGAGTATCCCGGCCACCGCCAGCCGTCCCACCGACCACAGCGTGGCGGTGAGCAGCATGCTTTCGCCATCATTCCAGCTCAGGTAGGCGAAGGCCGCCAGCACATCCCATGGCGCCGGCAGGCGAGTCGGGCTGACCAGCCCCGAGCCGGCCAGCAGACTCCAAATAATCAGTATGGTGGCGACCGCACCGATACCGAGTGCGCGTCGACGACCCGGTGTCAGCGGCAGGTAGGGGTTCCAGAATTCAATCATCGTACCGCTGAGCTTAGCGGCCGCCAAACACCGCGACACGCGTGGAGCGGTTCATGGCGCGGCAGTCTTCCAGCGACAGGCCTTCTCCGGCTGCGTTGGACTCTTTGCACAACGGACGGTCCGGGCCGTTGCCGATGATCTTGAAGCGGGTGCGTGGGAATTCCCACTGCGTCGCCAGATAATCGACCACCGCGTTCGCGCGCGCCGCCGACAGCTTCAGGTTGGTGTCGCGCGCGCCGGTCGAATCGGAGTTGCCGCTGACCTCGAAGTAGGCCTTGCCGTTGTTCTCGATGAAGGGCACCATTTCCTCGTCGATGGTCTTCTGCGCCCGCTTGGTCAGTTGCGCCGTGCCGGTCGAGAAGCCCACCATCACCGGTTTGGTGACCATGGCCGCTTTCTGGGTGGCCTCGGTCAGCGCCGCCTGCGAGAAAGTGTTTTGCGGCTTGGCCGCCGCGTCGGCAGCCGCCTTGTCGCGACCCAGCATGGCCTTGATGAAGCGGTAATCAAAACTGTCCTGAGGTGTGATGACAGGGGACTTCGGGTTAGCCAAGGCGCCGGCCTTGCGGTAGATCTCGTCGAAGCGGCGATAGACGCGCTCGTAGTGGTTGGTGCCGCCCGCCAGGCCCAGGATGCGCGCATTGTCCTCGACACCGGTCCACACCAGATTGGCGAACAGGCCCTTGACGAAGGATTTGCCTTCCTTGTCGGCCAGCAGTTTGAAGAACTCCTCGGTCTTGACCAGCGCCTCGACCGCCTTGTCGGGATTGGCCTTGGCCGCCTGCACGCCCTCCATCCAGCCCTCGACAAATTTCTGCACCACAGCCTGGCCGTCCGGTTTGGCGAGCAAACGCGAATCGCAGACCATGACGTCGAAGATCAGGTTGGTCGCCGTCTTGGTTGAATAGACAATGCGCGAGCCCTTGACGTTGCGCTGTGCCAGCGCGAGATCGGGATCCCACAGCACGGCCGCATCGACGTTGGCGGATTCCAGCGCGGCGCGTACGCCGGCGGTACCTTCCTCGACGTTGATGAACACCATCTTGACGCTGTCTTTCTTGCGCGCCGTCAGCGAAGAGTTGTCGATGGCATCGATCAGCATGCCGTGTGAGGGTGTAAATTGCAGTAGCGCGACCGTGTGGCCGGCCAGATCCTCGATCGAACGGATGTCCGGACTGCGGGCGATGACGGCATCGCCCCCTTGCGTGTTATCGACGATCATCACGGCACGGCCGTCGAGACCCGCATTGCGCAGGTTCGGCTGCTCCTGCGCCCAGAAATCGGAGGTACGCCACGCGCACTGCGCCGCACCCGATTCGAAGATCGTGGACAGAGTCGGAATGTCGTCCTGGATGACAAACTCGACGTTGACATTCTTGGCGGCATAGAGGGATCCCTGCTGCGTTGTCAGGCTGCTGCCGTTGGCGACCAGCGCCGGCGCATACCCGTGAAAGCTGACTAGACTGACGCGCAGGGGATTCTTTGGCGAGCCGATCGGCGCATTCTTGTCAGCCACCGGCGGCGGCCCTTTTGGCGCGGCAGCCCCTATTGCCGGCTTCTGCGCCACTACAGGCGGGCTCGCCGTCTCACCAACGCCAATTTTTCCACCAAATCGATCCTTCAGCCCAAAATTCCAGGCGAGCGATCCGGCCGCGCCGAGCACGATCAACGAAATCAGTCCTTTTGCGAGCGGGGTCAGTTGAGCCATGTCATAGTCCTCGTTTGGTCCTCGAATAACGCTCAGTTCGCGGCGGCTGCCGCAGCGGTGAATTGCGCTGGAATCTCGCCCAGACGTTCGATCTCGACGTCCATGCGGCGGGCCTCGCGCGCGACCGTCTCCCGCATTGTACGCAGGCGGGCCTCGAGGTTCGTCGTCTCTTGGGCGGACTGGGTAATCTTGCGTTCGAGCAACTGCTCCAGTTCGGCAATCTGCTTGCGGATAGCGGCCGTGGCCGCTTCCAGTTCGCCACGGATATCCGCCATCTTCGCGGCCGCTTGCTGCTCGCTGCCCTGCAACTGGGCGCCGAGATATTGCTTGTAGCTGCCAAGCGCGGCAATCTTCTGCCGGGCATCGCTCACGCAATCGGTGATCTGCCAAGTGTCATCGGCCGCATCCATGGCCAGCACGGCAGTCTTGCGAGTGGCGCTATCCATCGCGCGCAGACCGTCAAGCAGGCGCAACAGCTTTTCGGCGGGAAAGGGCGACGGCGGTACGGCGGCGGCGGCGAATACCTCGTCGAACGACTTGCCCTCGGCGACTTCAAGTTCGGATGCCGACAGCGGCAGCGGTGGCGAGGAGGGTTCGGCCATTGGTGTTGGCATCACTTCGGCAACAGGGACCGCAGCCATCCCGGCTGCGGTCTGCTTTTCGTCCTCGCTCAAATCGACCAGCTTGGCTCGGGCGAGAAAATCCATTATTCCCTTCATGACTCCTCCATCGTAGCACCGAGACACATCGCGAAGTCCCACGCATTGCCCGATGATTATACGGAGCCCGCCTCCAGATACAATCAGGCGATGGATGAGGCAATGTCATGAGTTCCCGCGCCCTGCTGATGCTGTCCATTGCGACCATCGCCGTGATCTGGCGGCTCCCCTATGGCCAGATGGCACTTTACCCGTTTACGCTGCTTGCCACGTACGCCCACGAAATGGGACATGGCCTGACCGCACTGCTCGTTGGCGCCGAGTTCGACCAGATCGCCCTCTATGCCAATGGCTCCGGAATTGCCCACTGGCATGGCAGCTCGGGCAAGCTCGCACTGGCGCTGGTGGCCGCCGGCGGACTGCTCGGACCAACCATGGCCGGGGTCATTTTGCTGTTCCTGTCACGCTCGCCACGGCACGCCCGAGTCCTGCTGGCCATGATAGCCGCTCTGGTTCTTCTCTCGCTGGTACTCTGGGCGCGCAATCCTTTTGCCATCGGATTTCTTCTTGCAACCTCCATCCTGTTCGCGCTGGGCGCACGCCGGCTGCCAGACCTGGCCGCCTCATTTGTACTTCATTTCACTGCCGCCCTGCTCTGTCTGGCGTGGTATCGCGATCTCGATTACATGTTTTCGGCACATGCCGTTGTTGACGGTGCAACACACCCTTCGGACAGCGCGCTCATTGAGCAAGCCCTTATGCTGCCCTACTGGTTCTGGGGCGGCCTTATTGCCGCGGCTTCCCTGTCCCTGCTCGCCTTCGGTCTCAGGGCGACAACCCGCAACGACTCATCGTCAGGTATCACCGATGGCTAACATCTTGAATTCCGTCCGGCCCGCCCTGATACGGTTGATCATGGCGCGGCCCAGGCTTTTCATTTGCGCCCTGATCGGCGCGCTGACCGTATGGTATCTACCCTCGTCGGTTGCGATGCATCAGGTTACGCGGTTGATCATCGGCTGGAATGTCGGTGCTTGCCTTTACCTTCTGCTCGCGATCCGCATGATGTTTTGGTCACCGCACGAGAGAATGAAAACCCGGGCACTGGAGCAGGATGAGGGAAGAATCGTCATCTTGGCTCTCGTGGTAACTGCGGCCATCACGAGTCTCGGTGCCATAGTGGTACAACTGGCGGTAGCCAGGGATATCCATGGCACGTTGCGTTACGCCCATATCGGGCTGGCAGGACTGACTATTCTGTCGTCCTGGGGCTTTACCCAGGTAATGTTTGCATTGCATTACGCCCACGACTATTACGCCGCCGAGGCGAAAGGAACGCCTGTCGGATTGGCGTTCCCCGGCGGCCACGCGCCGGATTACGGGGATTTTCTTTACTTTGCCTGTGTAATCGGTACGTCCGGGCAGACGGCCGATGTCAGCTTCACCAGTCGGACGATGCGCAGAACGGGGTTGGTCCATTGTGTCTTGGCATTTGTCTTCAACACGACTCTACTGGCTCTAACCATCAATGTTGCATCCGGGCTGCTGTGAACTGGGTCGTATCAAGTCTAGATTTTGGTTTCCGGGTTGCCGAGCACGGCCTGCCGCAACCGTGCCGGGCAGGCCTCCCTGGACCTGAATTGCACACCTGAAAGTCCTTTAATCCCTACCTGCACGGACGGTCTTCGAGACCGGATTGGGGAAGGTCGGGTAGCCCATGCGAGCTTGCGATTTCGCATTCTTCGCCGACCTTAGCGGCCGCAGCCAGCAGCGATCTTCAGCGGCTCGCCGCTGCCGCGCTCAATAATTGGATCGGTTCGACATGGCCGAACTGGCGGGCGTAATCCAGCGCGGTTTTCTTGGCGCGATCGCGTATTTCGAGCCGGGGGTTGTACTTGAGCAGGGTCCGCAATTGGGCGCCGCGGTTCATGTAGGCGGCCCACATCAAGGGTGTGGACCCGGCATGCGACGGGTCCACATCGGCAGTGTCGTCGATCGCCGCGCCGGCTCCGAGCAAGGCGTCGAGCATGTCCGGCGTGCCGTGGTGCGTGTAATAAAAAATCGCCGACCAACCGTAGTTGTTCTTCGTCCGCGTATCGGCGCCGAAGCGCAGCAGCAGCGCGACCATCGCCGCGTCGCGGGCCATCATCAGCGGCGTCGAGTCTTCTGCCAGTTCGGGGCGCTGCGCACGTTGGAGGCCGGAGTAGTCCGTGCGCATACCCTTGGCGAAGCGTATCGGTGCGTTCACGTCCGCTCCGCCTGCCAGCAGGATTTCGGCGGCATCGCTCCGGCCACGGAGCACGGCGACCGACAGCGGAGTCTGGCCCTGAGCATTGCGCACCTCGCGCTGCTCCGGCTTCATTTCCAACAGTTTCCGCAATCGTGCCACGCAACCCAGCAGCACCCCGGCATGCAGGTCGCGCGCATCGCTGCACTGCGCCACCGTTCCCGGCGGCGGCGCCAGGGCGGCCGTACCGGGCACGGGCGTGACCGCATGAGCACCGGTGACGACCGGTCCGCGCGGTAGCCCGGACGCGGCACTCCCGTCGCCGAAAGCGATCAGCGTGAGCATGCCAAGAATCACCAGGGCGCGCCGAATTCGAGCGGCCCGGTCGCCATGGCGATTTCGCCTTCCCAAGTCTTGCACGGCCAGCACTTGCGCGAAGATCTCCGCAGGAAACCGGCACGCTCGCCCTCCCAATAGCTCCAGGTCAAGCTCAGCCAGGCCTGATGTCGTGTTGCGTAGTTGAAGGAACATTGGGAAGCCTCCTCGTGGTTCCCGCGAAGGCGGGATTCCAGTGTATTCGCCGAATCGAATTATCGCGCGCAAACTTCTTAAGCATTGTCACATCGACCATTAATTCACCGGCAGGACAACAGTCACAATGATCGACGCGCTTCGGCGGGGCTTCGTTCCTGCACGACCTGCAATATTAACCAGCCGTGGAAGCTATCTCGCCAATGGCTCACAGACCTTTCCGCCGGACAACTGCAGTTCAAGCCGATGAGATTGATGGTCCTGCCTGAACGACGGCTTGCGAGGCGCCGGTGCAACCCGACGACCACAATGGGGAAGCATCGCCACTGCCCGGTTCTGGCCGCCAAGAGCCAGCGAGATCAGTTCTGCAATTCGTTCAGCAGTTCCGGGTGCCGGTCAAGAAGTCGAAACAGATTTGTCACCGCGGGTAGCGGACGGGCCTTGCCCCTCTCGTAACGCGAGAAGGCATTCGGACCGCCACCGGTGATGCGCGCGGCCTCTAGTTGGGTCAGCTTCAACTTCTTGCGGATTCTCGCCAGTTCAGCCGACTCTTGGGCGTCGATCTCGGCGGCAATGCGTTTGATGGCGCCGGCGAACCGCTCGCCTTCTCCCGCGTCGAACTCAACTTCGTGACAATGAGGGCAATGCCAACCGGCGATCTTCGGCACCACCGTTGCGTGACCTTTGTATTCATACGGGACATCCTTGACGGCATGCCGCAGAATTCCTTGTTCGCAGTTCAGGCATTCACGGCGCATCTCATTTCTCCTTAAACTGAATCACAATCGAACCATCCACGCGCAACGTCACCTTGACATAAGCCACTTTGCCGTTCCGCGTAACGCAGTGATACACGTCCTGCCACACTTGGCTTGCAGCATGAGTCGTCATGCTCTTGTAAAAATCGGCTCGCGTCATCGCACACACTACGTCAATCGCGCTTGCAGAATCGAGGCCCATGGCCTGAGCGCCCACCAAAGCGGTAGCAGTAAGAGCATCCGCGCCACGCTGTTGCACGGCGAGCTTCACAGCAGCCAAATCGTAGTGCGGCTTACGCTTCTCCATTGCGGCCATATTAACCCATAAGGTTAGTTTCTGCAAGGGTGATTTTCGGCGCCCAGCGACCGCTGCGAATGTCGGGTGTTGAAAGAACACGGGCCTCTCAAAACCGGGCTTCCAATCCTGCCGCTACGTCCGCTCCTTGCCAGCGGCGATCCAAACAGAACCTTGCCTCCTGGTCAGCCCCAAAACAAACGGGAGCCGCTGGCTCCCGTTTGCTCTTGAAAAGTCGGCACCGGGAAGTCCAGCACCCGCACCCGTCAGCCGAGCGCCTTCAGCGCGGCCGCATAGTTCGGCTCCTGCGCGATCTCCGGCACCATTTCGGCGTGCAGTACCTTGTCATTCTCGTCCAACACCACCACGGCGCGCGCGGTGAGACCGGCCAGTGGGCCCTCGGCAAGGCTCACGCCCCAGGCCTTGAGGAACTCCGGATGGCGGAAGGTGGACAGGTGGGCAACGTTCTTCAGGCCTTCGACTTCGCAGAAGCGTTTGGCAGCGAAGGGCAGATCGGCGGAAACGCAGAGCACGACGGTATTTGCCATGTTGCCGGCGGCCTCGTTGAATTTGCGGGTGGATGTGGCGCAGGTCGGCGTATCGATGCTCGGGTAGATGTTCAACACCTTGCGCTTGCCGGCAAAGTCCTTGAGCGAGACATCGGCCATCGCGCCGCTGGTCAGCTTGAAGTCGGGGGCCTTGGCGCCGGTGGCCGGAAGGTCGCCGTCGACGCGAGTGGGGGTGCCGCGCAGGGTGATGGTGGTACTCATGGATGGCTCCTGTTCTGGTGGGGTTGTGGGGGTGAAAACTCAGAGTCTATGTCACTGGCTGGCTGTCAGTGTATCCGCGCCAGGCCGGGAAGCGCGGCGAACGCATTGCTGGTGGTGGCCTCGGCGATCTCGTGCACGGCGATGCCACGCAAGTCGGCAAGCGTTTGCGCGATGCGTGGCAATTGATCGGGTGAGTTTCGGCCGCCCGCCAGCCACTCGGGCGGCATGTCCGGCGCGTCGGTTTCCAGGACGATGGCATCGAGCGGCAGCGTGGCGGCAAGTTCGCGGATGCTGGTGGCGCGCGGGAAGGTCATCGCGCCGCCGAAGCCGAGCTTGAATCCGAGCTTGATGAATTCCGCGGCCTGCTGCCGGCTGCCGTTGAAGGCATGGGCAATCCCGCCGGGCACGCGGCAATGTCGCAGTTGCTTCAACACCGGGTCGATGGCGCGGCGCACGTGCAGCAGCACCGGCAGGCCAGCATCGCGGGCGATCTGCAACTGTGCATTGAAATAGAACTCCTGCCGCGCGTCATCGCGTGGCTCGACAAAGCGATCGAGGCCGATTTCGCCGACAGCCAGCGGATGCTCGCGCAGGACCGTTTCACGCAAGGCGTCGAGGTCGGCTTCCCTGGCGTGTTCCACATACATGGGATGGATTCCGAAGGCCGCAAGGCAACAGGAGTCGTCGCGACAAACCGAGGCTACCGCGCCGAAATTGGCACGCTCGACCGAGGGCACCACGATCAGCCCGACGCCGGCCTGGGCGGCGGCTGCAGCCACCGCGGCACGGTCGCCATCGAACTCGGCAGCGTCAAGGTGGCAATGGGTGTCGACCAGCATCGGCTATTCCAGTTCGTCGATCCAGGCCTGCTGGATGGCTTCCAGCTTTTTTTCGCCGCAGTGGCTCTCGCTTTCCTCGAAGCCGGGCAGTTCCATGACCCAGGTCATCAGGTCGACAAAATTGATCCGCGCCGGGTCGACCTCGGGATGCGCGTCGGCCAGCGCGATGGCTACCTCAAGGCTGTCGGTCCATTTCATTTCTTGGAATGCCCTTCCTTGACCATGTTGATGGTGTACTTCGGAATCTCGATCACCAGCGGCACTTGGCCGACCAGCGCCTGGCAGGACAGGCGCGAGTTCGGCTCCAGGCCCCACGCCTTGTCGAGCAAATCTTCCTCTATTTCCTCTGCATCCGCCAGCGAATTGAATCCTTCGCGCACCACGACATGGCAGGTGGTACAGGCGCAGGACTTTTCACAGGCATGCTCGATGTCGATGTCGTTGCCAAGCAGCGCATCGCAGACCGAAGTCCCCGGCGCGGCCTCGATTACAGCGCCATCCGGACACAGTTCGACATGGGGAAGAACAATGATCTGGGTCATAGCGACAACTGATCGACATTACGGCCGGCCAGCGCGCGCCGCACGCTCTGGTTCATGCGCCGCGCGGCAAATTCGTTGGTCGCTCCGCCCAGGGCCTGCATGGCATCATCGATGGCGCGCCGGTCATCGGCGACCATCGCGGCGCGCAGCCTGGTCATGGCCGCGTCGATATGCCCGCGCTCGAGGACCGACAGCAGGTCCGCATCCTCCTGCAGCGCGGACTGGGTGGCCTCGACCAGGCGCTGTGCTTCGACTTGCGCTTCACGCAAGGCACGGCGGAAAGCGTCATCGCCGGCATGGCTGAAGCTGTCCTTGAGCATGCCGGCAATTTCGTCATCGCCCAGACCGTAGGACGGCTTGACCTCGATGCGCGCCTCGCGGCCGCTGGTTTGTTCGCGGGCCGTGACCGACAGCAGGCCGTCCGCATCGACCTGAAAGCTGACGCGAATGCGCGCCGCGCCGGCCACCATCGGCGGTATGCCGCGCAGTTCAAAGCGCGCCAGGCTGCGGCAGTCGACCACCAGCTCGCGCTCGCCCTGTACGACATGGATCGCCATCGCGGTCTGGCCATCCTTGAAGGTGGTGAATTCCTGGGCCCGCGCGATCGGAATCGTCGAGTTGCGCGGGATGACCTTTTCCACCAGGCCGCCCATGGTTTCCAGCCCGAGCGACAGCGGAATCACGTCGAGCAGCAGCCAGTCGTCGCCGGCGGCGCGATTGCCCGCCAGCAGGTTGGCCTGGATCGCCGCGCCAAGCGCCACGACCTTTTCCGGATCGAGGTTGTTGAGCGGCTCCTGTTTGAACAACTCGGCCACCGCATGCTGGATTTGCGGCATGCGCGTCGAGCCGCCGACCATCACCACACCGCGCACGTCCGCGACCGTCAGGCCGGCATCGCGCAGGGCCTTCTTGCATGGCGCCACGGTCTTTTGCACCAGGGTGCGGGAAATCTCGGTGAACACCTCGGTGGTCAGCATCAGATCGACGTACTCGCCGCTGCCGAGCTTGACCGTGATCGGCGCCTGTCCGTGCTGGGAAAGCTGCTCCTTGGCCTCGCGGGCACGCACCTGCAACACTCGCGCATCGCGCAAGGAGAGCGGCGCCAGTTTCGCCTGTTCGATGATCCAGCAGAAGATGCGGTGATCGAAGTCGTCGCCGCCGAGGGCCGAATCGCCGCCGGTCGCCATGACCTCGAAAACGCCCTTCGACAGGCGCAGGATCGAGATGTCGAAGGTGCCGCCGCCAAGGTCGAACACCGCATAGATGCCCTCGGACGAATTGTCCAGGCCGTAGGCGATGGCTGCGGCGGTAGGCTCATTCAGCAGCCGCAGCACATTCAGGCCGGCCAGGCGCGCCGCGTCCTTGGTGGCCTGGCGCTGGGCGTCGTCGAAGTAGGCCGGCACGGTGATCACGGCCCCGGTCAGCTCGCCGCCGAGTGAGGCCTCGGCACGGTTGCGCAGCGTCTTCAGGACTTCCGCCGAGACCTCGACCGGGCTCTTGATGCCGGCAATGGTCTTCAGCTTGACCATGCCTTCGGTATCGACGAAATCGTAGGGCAAGGTCTCGATGTGGGCGATGTCGCGCCGTCCGCGGCCCATGAAACGCTTGACCGACACAATGGTGTTCTTGGGGTCGATCGACTGCCTGGCTTCGGCACCGTAGCCGACCTCGACCGTGCCGCCGGCGCCGTAACTGACCACCGAAGGCAGCAAGGGACGCCCGCGCGAGTCGTTCAGCACCACGCTCATGCCGCTCCTGACCGTCGCCACCAGCGAATTCGTGGTGCCCAGGTCGATGCCGACGGCAAGACGATGCTCGTGGGGCGCTGCGGATTCTCCCGGCTCCGCAATCTGAAGAAGTGCCATAGATTTCTACGCGGTGACCGCTTCGAGCGCGTCGTCGATCTCGTTCAGCAGTTTTTCCTGAAACATCAGTTGTCGCACCAGATCGGCGGCGACAGAGTAATCCTTGCGTACGTCGATCAACTCTGCAAGCCGTTCGTATTCAGATTTGATTTCACCCAACAAGCGCACGCGAACCTCGTCCAGCGCAGTTTCGTCGGCGGCCGACCTGGCGTCCTCGACGGATTCGCGCAGTTCCATCTGTTCCATCAGGAATTCTGCCGGCATCGCCGTGTTGCTTTCTATCCGGGGATCGTGCCCCAGCAACTGCAACAGGTAGCGCGCGCGGGCGCCCGGCGACCTGAGCGTCTGATAGGCCTCATTGACCCGCGTTGCCCATTGCATCGCCAGCCGCTGGTCGGCAGAGCCCGCATGGGCGTGCTTGTCCGGATGCACCCGGGCCTGAATCGCGCGAAAGGAATTGTCGAGGCTTTCCAGGTCGAGCGCCTGCGCCTGCGGCAAGCCGAACAGCGTGAAGTGGTCGGCGGCGAAATCCAGGTCAAACGTTGTCATCAGGTGCTCAAGTGTTGAAGGATTCGCCGCAGCCGCACTGATCCTTGACGTTCGGGTTGTTGAACTTGAAGCCTTCGTTCAGGCCTTCCTTGGTGTAGTCGAGCTCGGTGCCTTCGAGATAGGGCAGGCTCTTCGGGTCGACCAGTACCTTGACGCCGTGGCTCTCGAAGACAATATCTTCGGGTTCCGAGGCGTCGGCGAACTCCAGCTTGTAGGCCATGCCCGAACAGCCCGAGGTCTTCACCCCGAGGCGGATACCGACTCCCTTGCCACGCTTGGCGATGAAGTTGGCGACGTGCCTGGCCGCCGGTTCGGAAAGGGTCACTGGCATGATCAGGCAGCCTGCTTTTTTCTGTAGTCGGCGACGGCGGCCTTGATCGCATCTTCGGCCAGGATCGAGCAATGGATCTTGACCGGCGGCAGCGCGAGTTCCTCCGCAATCTGCGTGTTCTTGATGTCCAGGGCCTGATCCAGCGTCTTGCCCTTGACCCATTCGGTCACCAGCGAGGAAGACGCGATGGCCGAGCCGCAGCCGTAGGTCTTGAACTTGGCGTCTTCGATGATGCCGTCCTTGCCGACCTTGATCTGCAGCTTCATGACGTCGCCACAGGCCGGCGCGCCGACCATGCCGGTCGCTATGCCTTCGTCGTTCTTGCCGAAAGAGCCGACGTTGCGCGGGTTTTCGTAGTGATCCAGTACTTTTTCGCTATATGCCATGATGCAACTCCTTAAGTATTTCTTGCTAGTCGCCCCCGCCCCCGGGGCGGGGGTTGGGGGGTGGGCTGTTCACCTTGCCCGCAGGGCAGCGCATTGGATGCGGCAAGCCGCATCTAATGCGCTGCCCACTGGACGGTACTGAGATCAACACCCTCCTTGAACATCTCCCACAACGGGGAAAGTTCGCGCAGCTTGCCCAGCTTGTCGTGCAGCAGCTTGATGGTGAATTCGACATCCTCCATCGTGGTGAAGCGGCCGAGCGTGAAGCGAATCGAACTGTGCGCGAGCTCGTCCGAGCGGCCCAGCGAGCGCAGCACATACGAGGGCTCCAGGCTGGCCGAAGTGCACGCCGAGCCGCTCGACACGGCAATGTCCTTGATCGCCATGATCAGCGACTCGCCTTCGACGAAATTGAAGCTGACATTCAGGTTGTGCGGCACGCGCTGCTCGATGTCGCCATTGACATAGGTTTCCTCGATGTCCATCAGGCCCTTCAACAGCCTGTCGCGCAGCATGCGGATGCGCTCGTTCTCGGTGGCCATTTCTTCGCGCGCCAGACGGAAACACTCGCCCATGCCGATGATCTGGTGGGTCGCCAGCGTCCCCGAGCGCATGCCGCGTTCATGGCCGCCGCCGTGCATCTGCGCTTCGAGCCGGATGCGCGGCTTGCGCCTCACATACAGCGCGCCGACACCCTTGGGGCCGTAGGTCTTGTGCGCGCAGAACGACATCAGGTCCACCTTCAGCTTGCCGAGGTCGATCGGCATCTTGCCGGTGGCCTGCGCCGCATCGACGTGGAAGATCACGCCCTTCTCGCGACAGATCTCGCCGATCTCGGCGATCGGCTGGATCACGCCGATTTCATTATTCACGGCCATCACCGAAGCCACCACGGTGTCGGGACGCAGCGCCGCCTTGAACTGGTCGAGCGTGATCAGGCCGTTCTCCTGCGGCACCAGGTAGGTCGCCGAGAAGCCCTGGCGTTCGAGTTCCTTGACGGTATCCAGCACCGCCTTGTGCTCGGTGGACACGGTGACGATGTGCTTGCCCTTGGTCCCGGCGTAAAAATGCGCCGCGCCCTTGATTGCGAGGTTGTTGGATTCCGTCGCACCCGAGGTCCAGATGATTTCCTTGGCATCGGCGCCGACCAGGGCCGCGACTTCTTCGCGCGCTTCCTCGACGGCCTTTTCCGCTTCCCAACCGTAGGCGTGGGACCGCGAGGCCGGGTTGCCGAAGTGTTCCGTCAGCCACGGAATCATTTTCGCCGCAACGCGCGGATCCACCGGCGTGGTGGCCGAGTAGTCGAGGTAGACCGGCAGTTTCATTGCTGCTTGCATCATTGCCCGTTTCTCCAGTTCAGCTTGTCAGGGCGGTGAGACCCTTGAGTTGCAAGATCGTTGCGTCCAGCGCGGCGAGAAAACCGCGCACCTGCGCCGCGGTGTTGTCCGCGCCCAGGCTGACCCGCACCGCGCCGCGCGCAAGAGCGGATGGGACCCCCATCGCCAGCAGCACATGCGAGGGCTCGGGGTTGGCGCTGGAACAGGCTGCCCCGGCGGCCACGGCAAAACCGGCGCGATCGAGCCTGCCCACCAGGGTTTCGCCATCAATGCCGGCGCAGGCAAAGTAGCTGGTATTCGGCAGCCGCTCGGCAGCGCCGGCGAATATCGTCGCGCCCTGTGCCACGAGGCCTGCTTCGAGTTCGGCACGCAAGGCGGCAAGCTGGGTTTCGCGCGCATCGAGTCGGGCAACCGCGAGTTCCGCCGCGAGCCCGAAACCGACAATCGCCGCGACATTTTCGGTGCCCGAACGCAATCCGCGTTCATGGCCGCCGCCGGCGACCAGCGGCTGCAGTTCGACGCGCTTGTCGACCACCAGGGCGCCCGCACCCTTGGGCCCGCCCAGCTTGTGCGCAGAGAGCGTCAAGGCATGCACGCCGGCGCCGTTGAGCGCACGAAAATCCAGCCGACGTTTGCCGAAGGCCTGCACCGCATCGCTGTGGAACCACGCCCGGCTCGGCCTGGCCTGCGCGGCGAGGGCGCCAATGTCCTGTACGGCGCCGGTTTCGTTGTTGGCCAGCATGACCGAAACAAGCTTCGGCTTGGCTTCGAGTACGGCATCAAAGTCAGCGCCTGCGATACGGCAGTTGCCATCGACCGCAATCTCGCGCAGGCTCCAGCCGGTGCGCTGCAACGCCTTGGCCGGCTCACGCACGCAGGGATGCTCGATCGCCGAGATAGCAATCAGGCCGGGCGCAAGACACGCGGCGGCGCCCTTGATGAAAAGATTGTTGGCTTCCGAGCCGCCGCTGGTAAACACCACTTCCGTCGGATGCGCACCCACCGCACAAGCCACCCGCTGCCGCGCCTCGTCGATGGCGCGCCGCGCCGCGCGGCCGTATTCGTGACGACTGGAGGCGTTGCCATACTGTGCCGCAAGATACGGCAGCATGCCTTCCAGCACGCGCGGATCCAGCGGCGTCGTGGCGTTGTGGTCGAAATAGACGGGGGCGAACATGGCGCTGCTCGGCGGCTTTCAGGCGGCGACGAGCGCTTCGGCCGGACGGCGCACGCGCCGCTGGGGGCGCTCGTCGTGCAGGACGGTGGCGGCACCGATCTTCTCCCGCTGCCGGCTCACCAGTTCCGCCAGGCTGACCGAATTGAGATACTCGAACATCTTTTCGTTCAGGCTGGTCCACAGCTCGTGGGTCATGCAGGGACGCTGGTCTTCGACACAATCACCCTTGCCGCCGCATTGCGTGGCATCGAGCGACTCGTCGACGGCATGGATGATGTCGGACACCGACATGGCTTCGAGGGGCTTGGCCAGGCAATAGCCGCCGCCGGGGCCGCGCACGCTGGATACAAGCCCCCGGCGACGCAGTTTGCCGAACAACTGCTCCAGGTAGGAAAGGGAAATCTTCTGCCGCTCGCTGATGCCGGCCAGTGTCACCGGGCCGCCATGCTGGCGCAGGGCCAGATCGATCATCGCGGTTACCGCAAAACGTCCTTTGGTTGTCAGTCTCATGAGAGTCCTCCGTCGGGTGGTACAGCCAGAAACGCGTCAGGACCAATACCTGAGCATTTCTATCGACTATATGGTATCCCGATCGTTTTAGTCAACTATTTTCGACAGATAGTTTGGATCGAATTTGTCGGCAGTGGCCACATCGTCTTCCAGTGATACCCCGGCCCGCGCCATGGTTTTCAGCAAGGCCTCGATGCGCCGGTCGGTTTCCACCGCATGTCCGAGCAGCCCGTGGATCGCCTGCGCCAGCGGATCGTCCTCGGCACGCGTTACGGCATAGGCCGAGAAGCCCATCTGTCCGGCCTTGACCTCGCGATCGATCTCGCTTCTGTCCTCGACGATGCGCGCCGGAATGCCTACGGCCGTGGCTCCCGCAGGAACATCGCGCACGACCACGGCATTCGACCCGACCTTGGCCGCCCTGCCCAGCGTGATCGGCCCCAGCACCTTGGCCCCGGCGCCGATCACCACGCCCTGCTGCAAGGTCGGATGCCGCCGACCCTTGCTCCACGACGTGCCGCCCAGCGTCACACCGTGATACAGCGTGCAGTCGTCCTCGATGATCGCCGTCTCGCCGATGACCACACCCATGCCGTGGTCGATAAACACCCGGCGGCCGATGGTCGCACCCGGATGGATCTCGATGCCGGTAATCCATCGCGTGAAATGCGACAGAAAGCGCGCCACCCAGCGCAGGCGAATTCCCCACAGCCAGTGCGAGACGCGGTGCAGAACCAGGGCATGGAAACCCGGATAGCAGGTCAGCACCTCCCACGTGGAACGGGCAGCAGGATCGCGTTCAAAAACGCAGGAAATGTCTTCACGCAGACGAGAGAACATGGCTTACTCTATTAGTGTTTTATGAAATGGTAGAAATCCCCGGCACCATGGTCAAGTTTTATTTGCAGTTCGGGTCCGTGGCGGCTTTTTCCAGTGCCGCGAACAGACCGCGCAGAATATTGACCTCTTCCTTCTCAGCTGCCGCACGGGAAAACATGCGCCGCAGACGCGGGATCAGGCGCTTCGGGCTGGCCGGATCGAGGAATCCGCTCGACAGCGCCGCGCGTTCGATGTGCGCGATCAAGCCTTCCACCTCATCGTGGCTGGCCAGCAGGCCGGCACCCGAGATCGCTGGCGGCAGACCGGGGTCAAGCGCCGCCAGGCGAAGTTCGTAGCACATCACCTGTACCGCGGCGGCAAGGTTGAGGGAGCTGAAATCGGCGTTCACCGGAATCATCGCCCAGCGTCGGCAAAGGGCCAGTTCCTCGTTGGAAAGCCCCGAGGTCTCGTTGCCGAACACCAGCGCCACCTCGCCGCCAGCCGCCATCGCAACAAGTTCCGCCGCCCCGTCGCGAGCCCACAGCGCCGGCACCGCCAGTTCGCGGCGGCGCGCCGTCATGGCCATCGCCAGCACGGTACCGCTCAAGGCCTCGGACAGCGAAGAAACCACTTCGGCCTGGACCAGCAGATCGGTCGCGCCGGCGGCCATGGCATCGGCCTGGGCGTCGGGGAAAGCCCGCGGATTGACCAGCACCAGGCGCGACAGGCCCATGGTTTTCATCGCCCGCGCCGCCGCACCGATGTTGCCCGGATGACTCGGCTGCGCAAGGACCACGCGGATGCGATTCAGGACGTCGGTGGCGGGCAATGGCGTGGCCTTCATAATAGAATCGCAGACTTCGCGCGCTGAATGCGCCCTTCCCGGCCTGTCCGCCGCAAAAACCCATGAATCCGACGCTGAACATCGCCGTAAAAGCCGCCGTCCAAGCCGGCAAGATCATCAACCGCGCCAGCCTGGATGTGGACAAGCTCAGGATCGATGTCAAGCAGCAAAGCGACTACGTCACGGAGGTGGACCGCGCCGCGGAAGCCGCGATTCTCAAGGTGCTGCGTGACGCCTACCCGTCCCACGGAATTTTAGCAGAGGAGTCGGGGCTGGCCGGCACCAGCGCCGACAGCGAATACCAGTGGATCATCGATCCGCTGGACGGCACCACCAATTTCATCCACGGCGTGCCGCAATATGCCATTTCCATCGGCCTGGCGCACAAGGGAGTGATGACGCACGGGGTGGTCTACGACCCCAACCGCAATGAAATCTTCACCGCCAGCAAGGGCGGCGGCGCCTTCGTCAATGAAAAGCGCATTCGCGTCGCCAAGCGCGTCAAGCTCGACGAAGCGCTGATCGGCACCGGCTTCCCGTATCGCGTGTTCCACCACGTCGACACCTACCTGGCGATCTTCCGCGACATGGCGCAAAGGACGGCCGGCATTCGCCGCCCCGGCGCCGCCTCGCTCGACCTGGCCTGGGTGGCCTGCGGCCGCATGGACGGCTTCTGGGAACTCGGCCTTTCGCCCTGGGACATGGCGGCCGGCACCCTGCTGATCACCGAAGCCGGCGGCCTGGTCGGCGACCTCTCCGGCGAAGCCAACTACATGAAAACCGGCAACATCGTCGGTGGCAACCCCAAGATCTTTTCGCAATTGCTGCAACTCATCGCGCCGCACCGGACGGCGGCTCTGTCGGCCTGATCCGGTCCGATGTCGGCCGCCTTTACGGCTGCCAGGATTGAATTAATTCGGGCATTGGAATACCATAAAACCCGTAATCCCATATTTACGGAGCCCCTTCAAATGAAAACCACCATCGAAATGCCCGATGACCTCTTCCGCCGGGCCAAGGCCGTTGCGGCCCTGCAAGGCTTGAGCATGAAGGACTGGCTGACAAACCTCCTGCGCAGGGAAGTCGGCGCGGGAGCCACTACGCCCTCGTCAGAACAGAATCGGCAACAGGAAGCCGACGAATTCATCCAGGAATTGAATCGCCTGGCGTCGGATATTTCTGCACATTGGCAAGGACCGCAAGATGCCGTTGCCGCCATTCGCGAGCAACGCCGGGACCTCGGTGCATGATCGTCGATGCTTCCGTTTGGGTCGCCAGCGTCCTCGACAGGGATGCGCACCATGAAGTCTGCCTCGCGTTCATGCACCGTTTCGTCAGGGAGCGGCAGATTGCCATCGTTCCCCTGCTGGTCTGGCCAGAAATCGCGGGAGCGGTCGCGCGCCGCACGGGAGACACGGACAGAGGCATCAAGGTGGCCGAACTGATCGCCGCGAAAATTTGGGTTAGAGGAATGCCACTGGATGCTTCTTTGGCGCATGAGTCCATGCTCCTTGCCGCCAGGTTGCGACTGCGCGGCGCCGATGCCGTCTACGTCGCCCTTGCAGCCGCATGCCACGAGCCGCTGCTTACCCTCGACGCCGAAATGCTCGAACGCGCTGGCGGCGTAGTGAAAGTGTTCACGCCAGAACAGTGGCTACAGACCCATTGACGATGCCATCAGCCGGCCCTGCCGCCGAACTGGCGGCGCACACCCCCGTCATGCAGCAATGGCTGCGCGCCAAGGCGGAGCATGCCGACAAGCTGCTGTTCTTCCGCATGGGGGATTTCTACGAGTTGTTCTACGAAGATGCAGAGCGGGCGGCACGCCTGCTCGACATCACGCTGACGGCGCGCGGCCAGTCGGCCGGCAAGCCGATCCCGATGGCGGGCATTCCCTATCACGCGGTCGACGGCTATCTCGCCAAACTGGTCAAGCTCGGCGTCTCGGTGGCGATCTGCGAACAGATCGGCGACCCGGCCGAATCTGCCAAAAGCGCCAAGGGCCCGGTGGAACGCGCGGTGACGCGCATCGTCACGCCGGGCACGCTGACCGATGCCAACCTGCTCGACGACAAGAGCGACAATCTGCTGCTGGCCCTCGCCATCGACCGGCAGCGCGCCGGACTGGCTTGGCTGAACCTCGCCAACGGCGATCTGCGTCTGCTGGAAACCTCGGTAGACGCCCTGCCCGCCCACTTCGAGCGCCTGCGACCCGCCGAACTGCTGCTGCCCGACGGCCTGCGTTCCGGACTGCCCGAGCACCGCGCCGTCAGCCAGCATCTGCCCGACTGGCATTTCGACGCCCGCGCCGCCGCGCACGCGCTGGCCGAGCACTTCGGCAGCCGCGACCTGGCTGGCTTCGGCGTCCATGACGAACAACTGGCGCTGGCCGCGGCCGGCGCGCTTTACCGCTACGCGCAGGCAACGCAATTGCAGGCGCTGTCCCATGTCACGCAGCTCACGGTCGAGCACGAATCCACGTTTCTGCGCCTCGATGCCGCAACGCGGCGCAACCTGGAGATTTCCGAAACCCTGCGCGGCGAGGCGGCCCCCACCCTGCTCTCGCTGCTCGACACCTGCGCCACCAGCATGGGCTCGCGCTGGCTGCGCCATTGCCTGCACCACCCGCTGACCGAGCGCAGCATTCCCAGGGCGCGGCATGCGGCCGTCGCCGAACTGGCGGGAGACGCGGGCAATGGTCCGTTCGCGGCGCTGGCGAAATCGCTGTCGGGCTTCGCCGACATCGACCGCATCACGGCCCGCATTGCGCTGAAGAGCGCCCGCCCGCGCGATCTTTCGTCGCTGCGCGACAGCCTCGCGCGGCTCGATGGCATTCGCGCCACAGCCAGCAACGGCGGTGCATCGGCGCGCCTGGCTGAACTCGATGCCGCGCTGGCCACGCCGCAGGCCTGCGTCAGCCTGCTGACCGAGGCCGTTGCCGCGGAACCCGCCGCGCTGATCCGCGAAGGCGGTGTCATCGCGCCGGGCTACAACGCCGACCTGGACGAACTGCGGGCGATCCAGCACAACTGCGGCGCCTTCCTCGTCGAACTCGAAGCCCGCGAGCGGGAACGCAGCGGCATCGGCAACCTCAAGGTCGAGTTCAACAAGGTGCATGGCTTCTACATCGAGGTCACCCACGCCAACGTCGACAAGATTCCGGATGACTACCGCCGCCGGCAGACGCTGAAGAATGCCGAACGCTACATCACGCCCGAACTGAAGAGCTTCGAGGACAAGGCGCTGTCCGCCAACGAACGCGCGCTGGCGCTGGAACGGCAGCTCTGGGACGAACTGCTCGGCGCACTGATGATTCACATTCCGGCATTGCAGCAGATCGCCCGCGCGATTGCCGAGATCGATGGTCTGGCCGCGTTCGCCGGCGCCGCGGTGCGCCACGACTATCGCCAGCCCGAATTCTGCGATGAAGCCGCGATCGAGATCGAAGGCGGCCGCCATCCCGTCGTGGAAAGGCAGATCGACAGCTTTATCGCCAACGACATGCGCCTTGCGCCCGCCCGCCGCATGCTGCTGGTCACCGGCCCCAACATGGGCGGCAAATCGACCTACATGCGCCAGGCCGCGCTGATCGTCTTGCTTGCTCACTGTGGCAGCTTCGTGCCTGCGGCGCGTTGCCGGCTGGGGCCGATCGACGCGATCTACACGCGCATCGGCGCGTCGGACGACCTCGCCTCCGGACGCTCGACCTTCATGGTCGAAATGACCGAAGCCGCCGCGATCCTCAACGGCGCGACGGAGCAGTCGCTGGTGCTGATGGACGAAATCGGCCGCGGCACCTCGACCTTCGACGGCGTCGCGCTGGCCTTCGCCATCGCCCGCCACCTGATCGAGAAGAACCGTGCCTGGACGCTGTTCTCCACGCACTACTTCGAGCTGACGCGCCTGGCGCAGGACTACCCGGTGTGCGCCAACGTCCATCTCGATGCCGTCGAGCACGGCCACAAGATCGTGTTCCTGCATGCCGTCGAGGAAGGCCCGGCCTCGCAAAGCTACGGCGTCCAGGTCGCGGCGCTGGCCGGCATGCCGCCGGCGGTGGTGCGCGAGGCGCGGCGGCGCCTGGCGCTGCTGGAAAACCGCGAGGTCGGCTCGGCTACCCAGCCCGACCTGTTTGCCAGCGCGCCGCCGCTGCCCGAGCCCCCGAATCCGGCGCTGGATGCCTTGCGCGACCTCGATCCGGACCAACTCAGTCCGCGCGAGGCGCTGGAAAGACTCTACCAACTCATCAAGTTGGCCAAATCATGAAGCGACTTCTTGCGCTGACCATGGCGACGCTGCTGGCGCTGCCCCTGCATGCCGAACCCGTCAGCTTCGGCCTGTTCGGCGACACGCCCTACAACCAGTGGGAGCGCGACAACCTGCCCGGCCTGATCGCGGAAATGGATCGCGAGAACCTGGCCTTCGTGGTCAATGACGGCGACACCAAGAGCGGTTCCAGCGTCTGCAGCGACGAGGTACTGAAGGACATCCTGGGCGTCTTCCAGAAATCGGCAACGCCGCTGATTTATGTGCCGGGCGACAACGAGTGGACCGACTGCCATCGCAGGAGCAATGGCGGCTACGACCCCGTGGAACGCCTCGGCAAGCTGCGCGAATGGTACTTCGCCGATGAACTGGCGCTGGGCCGGCGCCCGCTCAAGCTGGAGCGCCAGAGCAGCGATCCGGCCTTTGCCCGCTATCGCGAGAACGTGCGCTGGGAAGCGGGCGGCGCCCTGTTTGTCGGCATGAACCTGCCCGGCAGCGACAACAATTTCCACGGCAGCACGCGCCATGGCGGCCCGGTGGCCGAATTCATCGAGCGCGGCGTCGCCAACCGCGCCTGGCTGGCCCAGGCCTTTGCGCTTGCGCGCAACAGGAAGCTGGCCGGCATCCTGATCGTGATCCAGGCCAACCCCGCCTTCGACGAGACAAATGCCGGCAAGCCCAACGCCGGCTATCGCGACTTCCTGGTCCAGTTGCGCGAAGAAACGCTGGCCTTCGCCGGGCAGGTCGTGCTGGTGCATGGCGACACGCACTGGCATCGGATCGACCAGCCGATGCAGGACCCGGCAACGAAGGAAACCGTGAAGAACTTCACCCGCGTGGAAACCATCGGCTCGCCCTTCTTCGGCTGGGTCAAGGCGAGCGTGGATCCGTCAGACCCGCAGGTCTTCAGGTTCTCGCCACGCTTCTGGAAGACCCCGCTGCAGCCGAACTGAGGCTCAATGAAATTCGGATTCCGGCGGCACCGGCGCCGGCAGCACGAAGATGCCTTCCTCGAGCAATTCGCGGGTCTCAGCGGCGGTCGCGACACCGCGAATGGTGCGTGCCGGAGCCTCGTCGTAGTGGATGCGGCGCGCCTCTTCCGGAAAGCGCTCGCCGACGTTCTCGGCCTTGCGCGCCATGTCCGCCAGGGCCGTGTGCAGTTGGGCTGCGGCGGGTTCGCGGACAGATGGCGCGGGGTTTTCCGCTGCCGCGACATCCACTGCGCCGCGCTTGACGTGCGGCGCCGACGGCAACTGGCTGACCGTCGAGGTCTGGCACTGGGGACAATGCACCAGATGACGCTGGCTTTGGGTGCGAAAGGCCTCACCCGAAGCGAACCAGCCTTCGAAGTGATGTCCGTGGTCGCAGAGAAGATTGAGAACGATCATGTGGTGCCCGGAACCGGACTTGAACCGGTATGGCTTGCGCCGAGGGATTTTAAGTCCCTTGTGTCTACCAATTTCACCATCCGGGCCTTCGAAAATTCTCGAAGCGGGGGAACACTGGAGGCGCGACCCGGAATCGAACCGAGGTACACGGCTTTGCAGG